>MTET01000550.1_pt2 | contig 236091 bp, 217 predicted proteins | sample 1042671 | NCBI WGS metagenome assembly MTET01 (sample SAMN06185814, study PRJNA358809) | soil metagenome | isolation source: garden soil control | place: India | collected 2015-05-23
CGCAAAAACAGCAGCTAATTGATGCACCCAAGCAACAACTGCAGCAGGCTACCGACGCACAGCAGCAACCGTTAAGCGAGCAGCCTGATCTGCAGCTGAAAAAGCTGGCAGCACCAGTGCCAAAGCAGGATTAAAGGGCTTTTTGCATAAAAACGCTAAGCGGGTCCGGCTGATAATCGGCAAAGGGCCCGCACTGCAGATAGCCATGTTGCTGATAAAGCTGCCGCGCCGGCGCAAAATAAGGTTCGGCGCCGGTTTCCAGATACAAGGCAGTTACGCCTTCGGCTTTGGCAAACTGCTCTGAGTGTGCCAGTAGCGCCTTCGCCACCCCTTTACCGCGGGCAACACGAGCAGTACGCATCGACTTAATTTCTGCCATAGCGGCAGCATGCCGCTTCAGTGCAATACACCCCAGCAACTGTCCGTCCTGCCACGCACTCCAGAACACAATATCCGGCGCTTTTAACCGTTCCAGATCCAGAGCATGCACGCTTTCCGGTGGTGAGGTCGCATACATATCAGCCAGATGTTCACTCAGCAGATCCTTAATCGCCTGGCTGGTCAGCGGATCGCGGATAATGGTCAGCATAGTTTTGTTTTCCCTATATTTAATAAATTCTTACCTATAACCAACAAAAAACCACAACACGTACCTGTTTTCAGGCTTAGTTTTTCCGATCAGTTATGCCATAGTAGAACGAAAGTAGTAGTGGACACAGTGTTATGGATCCGGATTTTCTTGCACTCAGAAGAGTGCTGTTAGTAGATGATTGTGCACCGGTTCGGGCCAGTATCAAAGGCATGTTACAACAAATAGGCTTTAAATTAATTTATCAGGCTAAGGATGCCATTGAGGCCATTAGCATTTGTGAACAACATGCGCTGGATTTTATCCTGTGCGATTTTAATTTGGGTGATTGTCAGGACGGTTACCAACTCTTTGAAACCTTAAAAAGCCGCCAATTATTGCACAGCATGTGCTGCTTCGTGATTATCAGCGCCGAAAGTCAGCGCCAAATCGTGCATGGGGTTATCGAACTGCAACCGGATGACTACATTCTAAAGCCTTTTACCTTTCCCGTATTGAAAGAGCGTATGGTCAAGGTAATGAAGGAAAAAATGGCACTGCGCAAAATTTTTCAGGCATCGCAGGATGGCGACCTTGCCGAAGCCTGCCGTCAGGCCGATGCCATTATCCGTCAGCAAAACGAAGTTCAGTTACAAGCAGAGCGGTTAAAAGGCGAGCTCTTGCTGCAGGCTGGTGATTATCAGCAGGCGGAAATTTATTACCAGCAGTTAGTTAACCAGCGTAAGCCCGTCTGGAGCAAGCTAGGGTTAGCCATTAGTATTCTGCAACAGCAGCGTTTTGATGAAGCAGAGCGACTACTTAGCGAGCTTACCGAACATGACGAAACAGCGGTAGAGTCACGTGACTATCTGGCACAATTGTATTTTCGGCGCGGCAATTTGAAGCGCGCCTTTGACATTCTGCAATATGTAACCCAGCTCTCACCGAAAAATATTCCCCGCCAGAAAACCATGGCCAATCTCGCGCTACTTTGCCATGACTTCGCCGCCGCGGCGCGGATCTTTCACAAAATTGTCGGTCTGGCCCGCCACTCGATGCATGATTCAGCACAAAATTACCTGAATCATGCCCGCTGTATTATTGATAACGCCAATCAGCAAGCACCGATTGACCGGGCCAATGCGTTGGGGCATGTCGGTAAATTGCTGGATAGTCTGGTAAAACGCTTTAGCCCGGAACTGATTGCCTTTGATTTACAGATTTTACAGGTCAGGCTGCTTTGCGCTAAAGGTAAACTTGCAGAGGCCAAGCAATTATTAGCTAAGTACCAACAACTTACGGAGCAAGAGCACCATCCCGAAACCTGTTTGGATGCCGCCAAAGCCTATTTTGAAACGGGTGATATTTATGGCTGCCAATTTTACGTTAGCCAGCTTCGAAAACAGTTGGATAAGGCCAATTTTTTAACCGACAGCCAACGGTTATTGCTTAATACCGAACAACGCCGTTATGAAGCCCTCTACCAGCAGCTAAAACAGCTGATCCTGCAAGCTACCGATGCCTACCAACAGCAGGAGTATGGCAAGGCGGTACTGATATTCAGTCGGGCCAGCAAGGAGATGCCGACTAACCCTGCGCTGGCACTAAGCCTGTTGCAGGCGATGACCAAATGTAGCGGCGTCAGTGCTGATACCCTGCCGGTAGCCCGCAACGCGCTCTCCCTGCTGCAAAGTGCCCCCCTTGAGCAACGGGTACAGGAACGCTTTAAGCAATATCAGCAGATACTGAGCAAACAGTATTCGCAACTACAAAATACGCAGCGGGGATAACCCCGCTGCTTTATGCTAGTAGGCCTGGCGCAACTGCTGTGCGGCCGCCACCATATTCTTCAGTGCCGGCAATACCTCACTCCACTGCCGGGTTTTCAAACCACAGTCCGGATTGACCCACAACCGCTGTGCCGGGATCTGCTGCGCCGCCTTTTGCATCAGCTTAACCATCTGCGCGGTGGTGGGGGTATTGGGCGAGTGAATATCATAAACACCGGGCCCAATTTGATTCGGATAGGCAAAGTGCTCAAAGGCGCGCAGTAACTCCATATCAGAACGTGACGTTTCTATCGTAATCACATCGGCATCCAGTGCCGCGATCTCAGCGATAATGTCGTTAAACTCGGAGTAACACATATGGGTATGTATTTGCGTACTGTCGGCCACACCGTTGGCACAGAGTTTAAAGGCAAACACCGCCCAGTCCAGATACTGTTGCCACTCGCTTTGCCGTAGTGGCAACCCCTCACGCAATGCGGCTTCATCAATCTGGATGATCCCGACACCAGCGGCTTCCAGATCCTTAACTTCCTGCCGGATCGCCAGTGCTAACTGCAGACAGGTTTGCTGCCGCGGCTGATCATCGCGCACAAAAGACCAGTTCAACATGGTAACAGGCCCGGTTAACATCCCTTTCATCGGTTTAGTGGTCAGCGACTGGGCATATTGGGTCCAGGCCACTGTCATCGGCTGGGGCCGGCTGATATCGCCATAAATAATAGGGGGTTTGACGCAGCGCGAACCGTAAGATTGCACCCAGCCATGCTGGCTAAAGGCAAAGCCCGATAACTGCTCACCAAAGTACTCCACCATATCGTTGCGCTCTGCCTCGCCATGCACCAGCACATCCAACCCCAGTTGTTCCTGCTGCGCCACCGCATGAGCAATTTCCGTTTGCATCTGATCCCGATATTGCGCCGCCGAGATAGTGCCTTTTTTCAGTGCCAGCCGGGCCTGACGAATGGCCGTCGTTTGCGGGAAAGAACCAATAGTCGTCGTAGGGTACAGTGGCAGGGCAAAACGTGTTGCTTGCTGTTTCGCCCGCACCGGATAAGGACTTTGCCGCTGTGCCTGCTCAGGCCGGATCTGCTGTAGCGCCTGCTGCACTGCCGGATTATGCACCAGCGCAGACTGACGGCGACTGGCGATCGCCGCCGCATTGTCAATTAACGCTTCTGCCACCAGCAACCGCCCCTGGTTAAGCGCCAGCCCCAGGATCTGCAACTCCTGCAACTTCTGTTTGGCAAAGGCTAACCAGTTTTTCAGCTCTGGTAGCAGTTTCTGCTCGCTGTCCAGATCTACCGGTACATGCAACAAAGAACAGGAAGGCGCAAGCCACAACCGATCCCCCAGCAAAGCCGCAATCGGCTCCAGCCAGTCGAGTACGGCTGTCAGATCGGTTTTCCAGATATTACGACCATCGACCACGCCCAGTGATAACACCTGTTGCGGCGCCAAACCCTGTAACACCTGCTGCACCTCAGCGCGGCCCCGCACCGCATCCAGATGGATGCCAGCAACAGGTAACGCCTGTAATAAGGGTAAATTGGCTCCCAGCCGGCCAAAATAGCTGGCCAGTAGCAGCTTAACCGGCACCTCTGCCAGCAGACTATAGGCGCTAACAAAAGTCAGTTGCCACGGCTCGCTAAGCTCTGTTGCCAGTATCGGCTCATCCAGCTGGATCCATTCAGCCCCGGCTTGCTGCAGTACCTGCAATAGCTGCTGATATACCGGCAGTAGCCGTGGTAGCAGCGCCAGGGGCTCAGACTGATCTTTGGCCTTACATAGCCACAGATATGTTAAGGGGCCAATCAACACCGGTTTGGCCTGAATGCCCTGCGCCTTCGCTTCGCGAAATTGCTGTAACAGCCGGCCGCTTTGTAACGAAAACTCGGTCTGGGCGGTCACCTCCGGCACGATATAGTGATAGTTGGTATCAAACCACTTGGTCATTTCGCCGGCATGAATACAGCTGCACGCACTGTCCTGTGCCGAGCGGCCGCGCGCCAGCCGGAAATAATTGTCCAGCTCACTACCGGCTAAATGCTGCAGTCGGGCCGGGATATTACCAAGCGTAAAACTTAGATCCAGCACCTGATCATACAGCGAAAAATCGCCAACCGGCAGCCAGTCCAGACCTTGTTGCAGTTGCCAGTTTTGCGCTCTTAGCTGTGCTGCGGTCTGCTCCAGTTCACTCTCGCTGCTCTGGCCCTGCCAGTAAGCTTCCAGCGCCTTTTTTAATTCCCGTTTGCGGCCAATCCGCGGAAAACCCAGGTTGTGTAATATTGCCATTGTGCCCTTCCTTTTATATCCATCTGGATGGCTAAACATTAACAACTTTATTTAATGAACAAAAATGGTATATTTTCATCAACCAATGAAATTAGATCATAAATATCATGATAGAACGGATCCATCTGGCGATTCTGCGCGAGTTAGCCCGCCAGGGCTCGGTGACAGCCGCCGCCGCCGCGCTGCATCTGACGCAATCGGCACTGAGCCACAGCATTAAAAAACTGGAACAGCAGGCGGGTACCGCACTGTGGGATAAGGATGGTCGTTCGGTACGGCTGACTCAGGCCGGCAGCTATCTGCTAAGCCAGGCCGAACGTTTACTACCACAGTTTGAACGGCTGGAGCAAAAGCTGCAGCAGTTTGCCAGCAATGAGGCCGGTACCCTGCATATCGGCATGGAGTGCCATCCCTGCTATCAGTGGTTGCTGCAGGTTGTAAAACCCTTTCTGGCGGCAGCGCCGGGGATGGATATCGATGTGAGGCAACAGTTTCAATTCGGCGGCATGGCAGCGTTGTTTAATCAGGAGATCGATCTGCTGATCACCCCGGATCCGATCCGCAAAGCGGCCATAGAGTTTGAAGCCGTATTCCCTTATGAGTTGGTACTGGTGGTCAGCAAGCGGCATCCGCTTAGCCAGCAACAGCAGGTGAGTGCAGCGCAGCTTAGCAAGGAGCGGCTATTAACCTATCCGGTAGAGCTAAGCCGGCTGGATATTTTTCAGCAGTTTTTACTGCCGGCGCAATGTCTGCCCAGACAGCATAAAACTCTGGAAGATACTGATATTATTCTGCAGATGGTGGCAGCCGATCGCGGTGTCACCGCCCTGCCCGACTGGCTGGCCCGTCAGTACGCCAGCAGCCTGCCACTGAGTTTGCTCAGATTGGGCGAGCGCGGTATCCAAAAACATATCTATGTCGGCTGTCGCCAGCAAGAGCGGCAAAACACGCCCATTGCTACCTTTATTCAATTGGCGAAAGGCGCTGTTGCGCCCGTTGCAGCCCCAGCGCCAGACCCGCACTAAAGAGCCCGGCTTCGAGCATGGCGCTAAGATGAAGCCAGCCGTTGCTTAGGCCGATGCGGGCAAAACCCTCTGGCAGCAAGATTTTACCCAGCGTTGCCTGAGGAAATTCCGCTGCCAGTTGCGCCAGACTGCCAGCCAGTAAAACGCCGCCGCTAAGGCTAATCAACAGTCCGGCCAGCATACCGGGCAGCAGCGCAAAACCTAAACGGTATAAGCGTGGTTGCCGTCGCAGCGACAGCACAGCTGTTGCCACAGCAAGGCCAATCAGCAAACCTTCGGTAGCTCCGGTCAACTGTGCCGGGCTGCTGCCAAAAAACAGGATCAGCATATCTTTGAGTAGCGCACTGACAAAGGCGCCAACCAACAAACCTGCCAGCGCCCCGGCCAACAAGGTCCAGAGTGGTTGCTGCGACCGCCATAGCTGTGCAGCACTGATAGCGGCGGCAATCGCAGCGCCGGCCACTAACGCCAGCAAGGTCGTAACAGTTAACAGCACCAGCAAAAATGACATCGCCTGACTGCCGCTGTTCAGGGCTTGCAGCGCCGCCAGCAAACCATACAGCATGCCTCCGGTTAAGCCGGCCACAGCTGCCCCGGCCACGCCATAACCGATACTGAACCAGAGGTGTTGTCGCTGCCGCTCTATCCGGGTTTCGTTAGCAGTCGGCCGTGCCGTAGGGGTTAAGCTTGCGCCAACGCCGGCCGGCGCTTTGCCATCCTCCCGGCTGACCGCCGCAATAAAGCGGTAACCATGTTTGGGAACCGTTTCAATAAAGCGCGGCGCAGCGGCATTGTCGCCAAGTACCCGGCGTAAGGTCCGGATACACTGCGTCAGGGCCTCATCAGTTACCACAAGCCCCGGCCAGACTTGCTCAAAAAACTGCTGCTTGCTAACCAGTTCACCGGCATGGTGCAGCAACAGCAGCAACGCATCCAGATAGCGACTGTTTAGCTCCTGCAGCTGCCCGTGATAATAAAGCTGCCGCTGTGCCGGGTGCAGCTGAAAACCTGCAAAAGAATAACACTCTGCCGCCATCGGGCTGACTCACTCCATACTTTCGACTAACGTTATTATGCCTCAGGATCCGACCGCTCCGGGTCAGAATTTCGTAATAATCCCGCCGCCAGTAACCAGAGTAAAGCAAAAGCAGTATTGATCACCGGTGCCGCCCCTAAATCCGCCACTTGAATCACCAGCTCAATCCCCAGCTGTAGCGCAGCGCTAAGGTATAACACCTTGCTCATACCCCGTGCTCGAAATCTGACCCAAAGTGCGCCCAGTGCTGTCACTGCCAACACCACCAGATACAATAAGTTCGCCGGGTTATCTTCACTGCCAATAATGCCGACAGCCAGATTAATCCAGATCAGCAGTAAGGAGGTAAGTGCGACTAAAGCCCAACCGGCGCGCCCGGACAGGTTGTTGCCCGCCCGACAGCCCAGCTCAATTAGCAAGGAGGTGCCAGCAAGCAGTACGCCGGCAACCACGAAGTCGGAGCCGGTCCAGTTCACTTCGCTGCTAAACTGCATGGCTAGCAGCGGCAGTAACAATAATCCCAGCACGCTACTCCATAGTGCCAGACGCCAGGGATTAAACCGGAATAACGAGGGTTTCTTTAACGTTTGCATCAGATGCTCCTTGATTAATTAGCGCGCCTATCATCAGGCCAAGGCGCGCTAAAAACATGAGCAAAACATGAGGAAGGGCTGATTTTTTGCGGTATCAGTTACATCAGTCCGCTGCGAGCGATGCAGCGGGCACTGGCACCTGGCCGGCCGAGACTAACTGCTGGCGGCTTTGTTCCATACGTTCGAGTCTCGACAGATATTGCGCACAGGGTACCTTGGAGGCGCGGTTCAATATCTTACCTACCGGGTTATACGCCCAGTGATACCAGGGAGCAACAGCTTGTTGCCCGCCGGCTTCACAGCTTAGCAGCAGTGCCCGCTCATTACTGCTGGCCTGCGCTTGATAAAGCGGTTTAAGTAGCGTTACGCCCAAGCGTTGCAACAGCTTTAATTCGCTGCTCTCATTCAACCCTTTTGCAATTAGCTGCTCAGACAGCTGCCACTCGCCGGCCAGGGCTAGCTCCAGGCTCAGTTCAGCCGGACTAAAAGGTTGTTGCCAGATCGCAGGTAGGGGTCGCTCGCCATCAGTCAGAGATTGGTTGATCGCGCTGGCAAATAGAAAATGCTGCTCAATGGCGGCGACGCTGATCATCTTGGATAACAGATAACGATTTTGTGGTAACAGCTTGCGCCAGAATTGCAGATCGGCCGCCAGTAACTGCTGTGCCAGCTCGCTATCTCCCTGGCGTGCTGCCAGATACGCCTGTAGCAACTGCAACCGCTGGCCATTTAATAACGGTTGATAGGCAGGTAAGTCAGTACTAACCAGCAGCGGTTCCTGCCAGTGCTCGGTGGCAAGCCACTGTTGATAGGCCGCTAACAACTGTTGCTGTTGCGCCAATAACTGCTGCAAAGTTTCCGTTTCCGCCTGAATTAGCGACTGACATCCGGCTTGATAGCAATCACTAAATAATTGCTGTAACTCGGGGATAGCGGCGGAGCCCAACTGCACCAGCTGTGTAGTATAAAGCTGATAGCCATTGTTGCTAACCGGCTTTAGCGTCAACTGGCGTTTCAGATCCAGCGCGTGTTCTGACGCTGCCTCATCCTGCCAGTTAACCACCCATAACAGCAGGTAGCAGGTCACAACAACTGCCACCAAGCCGCCCAGAAATTTGCCAAGGAATTTCGCTAACGTGGTAACTAATGACATCCGTATCTCCTTATTTATTCTTATTTTTCTACCTTAAAGTAAAGCGCTTTATATTACCAGTTTAGTGCGGATAAATTTTAAACAACAGTAACAACCACAGCGGCAGACTAATGCAGCCGAGCATAGTGGACTGGGCGATGAGGGTCGCCACCGGTTGGCGCTCAGCACCATACACCGAGGCCAGCACATGCGCCGCTGAGGCTGTTGGTAAGGCGGCAAATAATACCAGTACCAGTGCCGGGCCGGCTGGCACTGCTGTCAGGTAACAGATCAGCAGCATCAGCGCTGGCATCAACAATAGCTTAATCGTATTTAAAGCCAGCTGAAAACGGTCAAGCCGCCATAATGCTTGCCATTGCATAGCGGCACCAATAGACAACAGCGCCAATGGCAGCGCAGCCTGTGCCAGTTTCTGCAATGCCAGCAGCAGCGGTTCAGGCAGGGAAACCGCCAATACTGAGCACAGCAAACCGGCCAGACTGGCCAATAAAAAAGGATTGCTAGCCACCAGCTTCAAAGTTTTTACCAGCCCCATGCTCTGCCCGCGCGATAACGCAGACACCGCCAGGATATTTGCAACCGGTACCGCCAGACCTATCGCAATCGACATCAGTGCCCGATACTCAGCTGGCAGCGCCTGGACCATCACCATCGCCAGCGCCGTATTAAAGCGCCAGGCGGTTTGCCACAATGCAGCAAAATCCAGGAACCGGGCCGGCCCCCAGGCGCGCACCAGCCAGCCGAGCAGACAGGCAAACAACATAATGCCCCAGATCCCGGGAGCCAGAATCATTAAATCCCGGCCAGCAGGAGGGGCACCAAGGGCACTGATGAAAATCAGCGCCGGGAACAACAAATAGAAATTCAGGGTATCCAACGCCTGCCAGCCGGCCGGCGGTAACACCTTACGCAATGCCGTGCCACCCAGTAGCAATAAAAAATCCGGCAACAAGGCCAACAACACCATCCCCACCTCACTTATCCACAGCACTCCGGTACCGGTCTGACCACTTTTTCCACAGCACTCCGGTACCGGTACGACCAGTTTGGTCGAACCATGCAGAGTTTTATTTCGCAGTTGCGTAAAACTGCTATAAAATGCGCCACCTTTTGCTGCCCGATGCTCAAAATGCAGGCTACTAACGCACTTTACACCGATCTGTCGGGCTATTATGACCTGATGTGCTGCGATATTAACTATTTGCAGCAAAGCCAGGGCATCATCCGCCTACAACAACTGTTTGGCAATGCCGGCTTGCAGCATCTGGATCTGGCCTGTGGTACCGGGCCGCATATCCGGCATTTCATTGATGCGGGTTTTCAGTGTCAAGGATTAGACTTAAATCAACCGATGCTGACGCTGGCCAGAGCGCGCTGCCCCGAGGCGAAGTTCCTGTTAGGTGATATGTGCCGGTTTGAACTTGCGCAACCTGTTGATTTAATAACCTGCTTTTTGTATTCCATTCACTATACCGGTACTCTGGAATTGCTGGCCGACTGCATTGCCCGGGTTTATCAGGCGTTAACACCGGGTGGCATCTTCTGCTTTAACGCCGTAGACAAAACTAAGATCTGTAATCTCAGCGCGGTAAGTCATAGCACTTATTATCAAAACGCCCGTTTTGATTTTGCCTCTGCCTGGTACTACAGTGGTTCGGGTGAGCAACAAGCGCTGAAACTAAAGATAAGTAAGATCACAAAGCTGGAGCAGGAATACTGGCAGGACGAACATCCAATGGTTGCGGTAAGCTTTACCGAGCTCGCCGAACTTCTCGCCCCCTACTTCGATATTCAGATCCTTGCACACGACTATCAGCGGATCCAAGCCTGGGATCAGCACGCCGGTAATGCGCTTTTTGTCTGTATTAAGCGCGATTAAGCACTACAGACTGGTCAGACCGGTACCGGAGTGCTGTGGATAACTGTTGTTTTTTGCAGCAGTTGAATTTGCAATCTATTCGTTGACCTACCTTTCCGCTGGCGATGAACTACACTTTCTACAGACCGTCAGCGTGCTATCCATCTGAATAAAAACATAATATTTTATTAACATTAATACAGGTGCTCTATGCTCAATCATCTTAGCGTCAGGACCCGGTTGTTTTTGTTGTCCGCAGTTCCGGTGATTACTCTGATTATCACTGTTGTCTTTTCGTTTAACGAAATGCGCAAGCTTAATCAGGGCATCGATAGCCTGTATTTTGACCGGGTGGTGGCCCTTAACCAGCTAAAAAAAGTTTCCGATGCCTACGCGGTAACATCGGTTGATACCTTTCACAAATACAAGTCGGGCATGTTAGACCGTAGTACAGCAGTGGGTACACTTAACGACGCCATCCAAGTCGCGCAACGCAACTGGCAAGCTTATCTGGCAACCAATTTAACCGCCGACGAGCGGCTGTTGATCAGCAGGGTTGAACAAAGCTTGTCGCCTTTTATGCAACAATTCCAGCAGTTCAGGAGCGATATCGACGCCGGTCGCTTTCAGGATCTTGATGAGCGCAGCTACAACCAACAACTCTATAACAGTGTTGATCCCTTGAGCGCTGCATTAGATGCCCTAATAGTGCTGCAGCTGGACGAAAGCGATAAATTTCGCAACGCCGCGGCAGCAAACTTTAGCGTTTTTAGCCGTACTTTCGTTATAGTGCTGATTGCGGTGATTATCCTACTGGTGATTACTGCGCGCTATATCTACTCCTCAATAAATACCCCCTTAACCTCATTACGCCACTCGATCAGTCAAGTAGGCCAAGAGCTGGATCTGCGGGTCAGAGTTAACTGTATCGGTAGTGATGAAATCGCCGTCACCGGCCAAACCTTCAATCTAACACTGGAAAAACTGCAGGGCTTTTTCGCACAGCTGGGCAGTGCCATCCAACAATTGGCGGCGGCATCAGAACAGATGCACAGTATCAGTGCGCAGGTAACAAGTACTGCTAGCGAACAATCTCATAACGCTACGCTGATCGCCACCGCAGTAACTGAAATGTCTGCCGCTATTCAGGAGGTAGCAGCAAATGCCCTGGCCAGCTCAGAACAAGCCAATAGTACCGAGACGCTGTCAGAGCAAGGCTTCCAGAGTGTGCAGGATAATATGGCAGCGATTAACCAATTGTCTGGCGCGCTCGACAATGCCGCTAATGTAATTGGTAATTTAAATCAGGAAAGTGACAAAATCAGCCAGGTACTGGCCGTTATTCGCAGTATTGCCGAACAAACAAACTTACTGGCTTTAAACGCAGCGATTGAAGCAGCCCGTGCCGGTGAGGCTGGTCGAGGCTTTGCGGTGGTCGCCGACGAAGTACGGACTCTGGCAACCAGCACTCAGCAAGCGACCGAATCGATCCGGACTATGATTGAAAATCTGCAACGCTCCTCTAAGTCAGCAGTCAATGCCATGGCGGCATCCGGCGAATTTGCAGAACAAAGTGTCGCTAAAGCAAAAGATTCAGGTGCCGTGATCAGTAAAATTAAAGATGCCATCAGTACTATTGTGGATATGAATGTGCAGATTTCTACCGCCACTGAGGAACAAACTATTGTCGCCGACGATATCAGCAAAAATATCAGTGAATTTACTATCAGTATTGCTGATGTTAGCCGCAGTGCAAAAGAAAGTTCGGCCGCCAGCGAAATGTTAGCCAAACTGGCTGCCGAACTGCAAATGCAGGCAAGAAGCTTTAAAGTATAGCCAGGAAGCGCAGGCTGGCATCGCGTCGATTATGGCATTTGGAAGGCTGCATTATGCTGGATTTTGAACTTATCGCAGAATCAACCCTCGATCTGGAGCTATGGTTTGATCTGAAAGGTCAACAACATTGGGTTAATAGCCTGGTGGCTAATAGCCTTGGCATCGACAAAGCAATGTTGCTTAGCAAACCTGACTTCCCCCAGGTAATCGTTAGCCCACACTATCAGCCACGTTTTCAGAAACTGTTACAACAGGTTGCAACAGGGTATCCGGTCACCGACCTTGAAATTCAGTTACAACACAGCAATGGCACGATGTTGGCAGCTGCTCTGTCAGCACAATTAGTCAGCAATCCACCGGATCAGCAGGGGATCCGGATGAGTATCCGCTTACTCACCGATCCGAATCGTCTGGATAACAGCATCCGCTGCGTATTACACCACAGTGCCAATGCCGGTTTAACTAACCCGTTATTTAACCTCTGTCAGGCGCTGGCTACGGCGACACAATGTAGCCAGCTGTATCTGTTTGAACAGCAAGGCGGGCAATATCAACCACTTTTTCAGACGTCAGCAGTTGGCTTACCACTAACGCCTGCTGATATTGATTTGCTACAAACGGCAGCAGAGCAAGGGTTATATCTGCTAAGCGATCCGAAACGACTTGCCACACAGCCGTATTTCCGCCATCTCACTAAAGGGTTAATAAGCATCGCTTTACATGACTCTGAGCAACAGGTAAATGCCGTTGTAGTCGGGCTATTCGCTACCGAAATTAGCAATCCGTTATTGTTACAGGCGCTATTTCAGTTTTTCAGCCCGCAACTCGCAGCGGAGTTACGACGCTACTATGCCGAGCAGTATATCCAGCAGTTGAACAATCAGTTAGAGCTGATGATTGCCGAACGCACCCGGGAGCTGGAACAAACGCTTGAGCATTTAAAGCTAACTCAGCAACAGCTGTTACACTCTGAAAAAATGGCCTCCCTGACTATCTTAATCGCTGGTATGGCCCACAAACTAAACACCCCTATCTCAAATGCGTTGGTCAGCAGCGATCATTTAAAAGAAGAAGTGTCAGAAATTAAATTATTGTCTGAGCAAACTCAGCTTAGTCGTAAACGTTTTGAACACTTTATCCAGCATTGTCTGGATGCCTCAAAAATTATCTTTAGTAATATCCGTCAGGCTTCACAACTGGTTGATTCTTTCAAAAATCTGGCCGCGGCCACCAGTAATGAGCAAGTGCAAGCCGTTAAACTGGCAGATATACTGGCACATTGTCAGGCTTTGCTAGCCATCGAATTTGACAAGCTGCCGCCCATCACTTGGTGTACAGAGCAAGCGAATGTAGTCATTCACACCCATACCCACCTACTTACTCAGGTGATATTGCAAATCCTGACGAATGCACTGAAGCACGCTTTTACCGGAGTAAATGCACCAGAAATCCGGATCAGTGTCGACTGCAGCCTTATTGATAAGTTGACCATACGGATTAAAGATAACGGCAAGGGAATCGCGGCTGAAGATCTGCCAAAGATCTTTGATCCTTTTTTTGGACAGAATCTAAACAGCGGTACAGCAGGCCTGGGGCTTTACTTATGTTACAACCTGGTGGCGGGTCCGCTTGCAGGCACGATAGCGGCTCACTCGACTCCTGGTAAGGGCGCGGAGTTTATTATCAGCTTGCCGCGCCAACCCTAACTTAAGTAAGCAACCCAGTTCTGGCATATTAATTTCGATCCAGCTTGCAGCGCCGCCGTATTACGATAATGCCGCCTCCCCGGTTCTTGCGTCCCGAAAAAATATAAATCTGATCCTTTTTTCGACAACTGGCGTTTTATCACAGGAACCAGGCGCGAGTATTAGTGTTGTCGCGCCCTACCCCAACCTAAGTTGAAAAAGGAAACACTATGAAACTGTCACAATTGTTCGCTTATTCATTGCTTGCTGGCTCTTTGCTGTTTACTGCTGAAGCTTATGATAAGAAAAAAGCGGACATCGTCGATACCGCTGTAGCTGCAGGTAGCTTCACTACGCTGGTCACTGCAGTGCAAGCGGCTGAGCTGGTTGATACCTTAAAAGGCAAAGGTCCGTTCACTGTTTTCGCCCCAAATGATGCCGCCTTTGCCAAGATCCCGGCGGCTGATTTGAACGCGCTGGTAGCCGATAAAGCCGCATTGACCAATGTCCTGACTTACCATGTGGTAGCCGGTAAAGTGATGGCCGCTGATGTGGTTAATCTGACATCCGCCAAGACCGTACAGGGGCAGGACCTTAACATTGAAGTGAAAGACGGCAATGTATTTGTTAACGGCGCCAAAGTTATCGCCACCGATATTGAGACCAGTAATGGTGTGATCCATGTGCTAGATACTGTGGTGTTACCATCTAACTAATTCTGCATCCTCTACCGCCGGGCTAACCGGCGGTACTTCAAAGCTTTACCTCTGGCGGCAGAGCGGCTAAAGTGAGTTTCCACCCGTTAGACACCTGGCAAAAAAATGGACTTTAGTCACAACGCGACATCATCAGCCGGCCGTTGCTGCCGCCGTCATGAAAAACTTGGTTTATGGTTGTACCAACAAAGCATGGCTGCCGAAGCCTACTGGTATGGCCTGCGCCGCAGGCAAGCTGATATTGGCGAGCTAACCATCGACTATTACTGGCATGCCAACCCCGGTAAACCAACACTGGTATTGCTACATGGCTTTAGCGCCGATAAAAGTATCTGGCTGCGTTTTGCCCGTCAGCTGCGGCGTCACTATCAGTTACTGATCCCAGACTTACCTGGTCATGGTGAAACCCCCTTTGCCGCTGATGCCGATCATAGTATGCCAAGGCAAGCGGAGCGACTGGCATTATTACTGGCGACGCTGCACCTGCCGCAGGTGCATCTGATTGGTAATTCGATGGGCGGTTTCTTAGCCACCGTCTTTGCCAGCCGCTATCCGGAGCAGGTACTCTCCCTGGCACTTCAGGATCCCGCCGGGCTTAGCTCTGCTACGCCAAGTCAGTTAGAGCAGCAGGTACGCCAGGGCTTAAACCCGTTTTTACAGCTGGATTTTGCCGACTTTAAGCGATTTTACGCCCTATCGATGGCCCGGCCACCCTATATTCCACAGCTAATGCTAAAAGGCATTGCCTGCCGCTACCAACGACAACGGGCATTACTTGCTGCTATCTTTGCTGATTTTTTCGATGCCCGCTTAACAGCGGCAGAGCTGGCGCAGATTAAAGTACCGGTTTTATTATGTTGGGGCGAAGAAGACCAACTGATCGATATCAGTGCTGCAGCACTTTGGCAGCAACAGCTACCGCAACTCCAACTGCAGGTTTTTGCCGGTATTGGTCATTTACCGATGCTGGAGATCCCAAAGCAAAGTGCTACCGTCTATCGCCACTTTTTACGACAGTGCTAACCGTCATTAGTCACAACAACTGCTTTGTGGAGCTGAAGCCGAGGGCAAACCGAGGCAACACTCATCATATAAAAATGCTAACAAGGTCTCGACGTTGTTAAAGAGCAAACTGCAATATAAGGTGCGGCCATCCCGGCGTTGTGCCATTAAACCGACTTTGGTCATCCGGCTTAAATGATGTGACAGCGTTGAATTTGGAATATCCAAAGCCTGCTGGATCTCGCCAACCGCGACGCCCTGATGACCAGCACGCACCAAAATCCGAAAAATGCCTAATCGGGTTGGATGCCCCAATTCTGCCAACTGTGCTGCAGCCTGCTCCAATTCCAAACTCATCTTTACTCCAGGTCTTGAGTTGCTAACAGCGCTAGTGTAACGCCCTCCCGAAATAATTTCCACAAACTTGGAAATATCATTTGACACTTCCATGTTTATCGAAATATTATATTTCCATAATCACGGAAATATCTGTGTGTGCTAACTAACCTGTGGAGGTTTTATGTCTGATGCGTTTTATGCCAGTGTGCAATTTTTTATCGGTACCCTTAGCGAGCTGCTGATACTCTTTGTCTTGATTAGTATGCTGGTGTACCAGCTGCAGGATCGCTTTCCGGCACAGCGGATCCAGGCCTTATTGGCCGGTGGCAAAGGTTACTTTACTGCCGCAGCCCTGGGCGCTATTACACCCTTTTGTAGCTGCTCCACTCTGCCGATGTTAGTTGGTATGCTGCGTGCCAATGCAGCCTTTGGCCCGGTGATGACCTTCTTACTGACCTCTCCGTTGCTTAATCCAATCCTGGTTGCCCTGCTGTTTTCCGTGTTTGGCGCCAAGCTCACTCTGCTATACGCAACGGGCGTGCTTAGCATTGCGATCTTGTCTGGCCTGCTGTTATCACAACTGGGCTTTTCCCGTTACGTTAGGCTACCTGCAGCAGAGCAGTCTTGCTGTAATAGCTCCCAGGCCACAGTAGCGATAAAGTATTGGTCATGGCAGTACTGGAGCCGCTTATGGCTGCGGGCAGTTAAAGACACCCGCAGCTTTCTGCCACATTTAATGCTTGGTGTACTGGCGGGTGCGGTGATCCATGGCTATGTACCAGCCGAATTCTTTGCCAGTTTAAGTGGTAGCAATAGCCTGTACCTGATCCCGCTGGCCGCTGTGATTGGCATTCCGCTGTATGTTCGCGCCAGTTCGATGATCCCGCTGGCACTAAGCTTAGTGGGTAAAGGCATGAGCTATGGCAGCGTTATGGCGCTGACAATCGGCGGTGCCGGTGCCAGTTTGCCCGAACTGATTATCCTGAAAAAGATCTTTCAATGGCCGCTGCTGTTGGCATTTATTGGTGTGGTGCTTGTTACTGCCTGCAGCACCGGTATTGCCATTGATCTGCTGTTACCGGTAAGGAGTTTGTGATGGCACAGTCGCTGCGAACAATCGCCACACCTCAGCAACTGGCAACTACACTACAACCTTTGCTGATTAACGCCCGCTTGGGTTTGCAACAGGCCAAGGGTTTTGTACCAGCGCCGGTTTCACTGACGCCCTGGCAACTCAGTAGCTCGCAGTGGCAACAGGCAAGGACAGCGGCTACGCTACTCGGACGTTTGCTGGAAAGGATCGCTGGTGATCCCTATTGGTTACTGCAACAAACCCGGGCACTTCAAGACTCGGCATCAGTGCCAGGCGAGATCTGGCGAACCTTGTCTGCGATAGAGCCGGCTCGCTTAACCAGCCAGAATCTCAACTTAAGCCGGCACGATTTGCTGTTAACTGCAGGCGGATGGCGTTGGGTCGAATCTAATCCGATTGCCGCCGGAATGGGCCCCCTTAGTGCACGCTATCAACAACTATTGGCGCCCTTATTGCCACTGCCTTATGTCGATAATCCGGCATTGGCCGCTCAAGCGAAGCTGTTAGCAGAAGCCGCTCTTGCCAATGCTGCCGGACAGCCCGCGTTATTGGTTATGGTCATCGCGGAACAGGAGCAAAATATCTTTGATCAGCAATTGCTCACTGAAGCCGTCCGCCAGCACGGCGTGGCGACCGAACGGCTGACCCTAAACCAGTTACAACAAGGCCAGGTGCGGGGAGACAAAGGTTTCTATCTGACAGATGGACGGCGGGTAAGCTTATTGTACTGGCGCACCGGCTATAACCCACTGCCACAGGCAGCTGATTACTGGGCATTTCGGACGAGTCTTGAGCACACGAATCTGCTGCAATGCCCTAATCTGGCAGGACAGTTAAGCGGCAGCAAATGGTTACAGCATCAACTGGGACTCTTGCTGCAGCAGCCTAGCGGGCGGCAACAGCTCGCTCAGCGCTTTGGACTTAGCCCGGCACAATTGCAGCTGCTGCAACAACTCATCGTGCCCAGCTTTGCCGTTGCCGACTTAACAGCGGAGGCAGTCCGCGCCAAACTAGCCGCCGGCTACTGGTACAAGACTCAACAAGAAGGCGGTGGCAATGTGGCACGCTACGCGCAAGGCTGGCAACGCTATCAGCACTATGACAGCGCCGATCTGCTGATGGCGCCGATTAATGCTAACATTCGCCGTGAAAATGTCTTTAGCCTAAAACATGGCGAACTGCTGCAGAATAACAGCGCTGGTCAAATCAGCGAGTTGGGTATTTTTACTCTGGGCTCGGCCGCCAGCTATGGCGGATATCTTTGTCGTAGCAAAGCTAGCAGCAGCCTGGAGGGTGGGATAAGTCATGGTGCTGCGACTTTGGATTTGATTAGCCTGAAACCTTGTTGTTGCTCAGGCTTTGCCTGAGCAACAAGATCAGGATTTTACATCTTCCAGTTGTTTCTGCTTATGCTCCCAGCGGCGCTTGGCAAAGCGGCGCATATTGGGGATATCGTCGGTCTCATCCATAATCGGCTGGCCGATAATGGCTTCGATCACATCTTCCATGGTCACCAAGCCCATCCAGCTACCGTATTCATCGTATACCAAAGCCAGATGCTGGCGCTCGCGGATCAACTGCGACATCAGTTGTTCCACACTGAGTTTATCCGGAATAATTTTTACCGGCTTCATAATATCAGCTGCGGTTTGCCCCTCTGCAAACTCCAACATATCGTAACGAAACACGATACCCAAAGGCGATTCGTCATCATCCAGTACCGGATAACGTGAATACTGATCTTTCTTAACCCGCTCCACCAGTTCAGCCAGCGGCTCATCCGGCTTAGCATACTCACAAACGGTGCGGGGCGTCATAATGTCTCGCACTTTAATCTCATGCAGATCCAGAATATTGCCAATCACCCGCTGTTCATCTTCGTCGAGTTTATTCAGCTCACGGCCTAAAATCGTCAGGGCTTTTATCTCCTGACGTAAATCATGATCGTGCTGGCCGCCACCGAATAGCTTCATAATTTGATCTGACATCCAGATAAAGGGCTTTAGCAGCAATATCATGGTGTTCAACATGGCAGGCAATACCGGCACCAGACTTGGCCAGTAGCGTGCACCAATGGTTTTAGGCAGAATTTCTGACAAGACCAAAATCAGTAGGGTCATCACAGCGGACGCAATACCCAGATAACCGTCACCAAAGACGATAGTGACCTGCGCACCAACACCGGTGGCACCCACGGTATGGGCCACAGTGTTCAGGGTCAGAATAGCCGCCAGCGGCTGGTCAATTTTCTCTTTCAGCTGTTTTAATTTTTCGTAGCGCTTAGGCTGCACCAGCTTTTGCTGGGCGATATAGCTGGGGGTGATGGATAACAGGGCTGCTTCCAAAATGGAGCAGATAAAAGATACCGCAATGGATAACACCACAAAAGCGATTAATAAAGTCATACAGGTTGGTTACAACACTCCTTTTTGCCTCGACCCGCGCAGTATATCAAAGCCAAGGCTAAAAGCGAGGGAGCTAAAGCCGTAGCCTGATAAAAATAGTTGCAAGCTAACGGGCGAACCGCTGACGCAGCTTTAACACCGATACTAACAATGCTGGCAGGAAGGTTAAGCTAATCAGCGTTGAAAAGATTAAGCCGCATAATACGATAATCCCAACACCACGATACAGTTCGGTGCCCTCGCCTGGCAGCAATACCAGAGGCGCCAGGCCAAACACCGTGGTTGTGGTTGACATTAGAATCGGCTTTAAGCGGGTCGCTACCGCTTGCAGTACCGCCTCGGTAACTGACACGCCAAGGAACTGTAAATTATGTCGGCTTTGATCGACAATCAGGATCGGGTTATTTACCACTGTGCCCAGCAGGATCAGGAAGCCCAGCATGGTAATCATATCAAAAGGCTGATAAAAACCACCCAGGCCGATAGTTGAGAGCAGACCGCTGATGCCATTAATCCCCACCAGCCCGACCAAAGCACCCGCTAATCCGAGTGGCACTGTCGCCAGGATAAACAGCGGATAGCCCCAGTGGCTGAAAATTGCCACCAGTAGTAAGTAAATCAACACCACGGCAATCAGAAAATTACTGCTTAACGCCGCTTTGGTTTCATCCAGTTGATCCGAAGCACCGGAGATATCCAGCATCACGCCGGGCGCGATAGCCCCTTGCCGCTGTAACGCCGGCACTAACTGTTGCCGCACCCTGTCCACTGCGGTTTCTAACGCCACCGAGCGTGGCGGGATAATATACAGCGTCACCGTACGACGGCCATCTACCCGACGCAGCGTATCGCTATCCGCCACTTCAACCAGTTCCGCCAGGCTACTCAGTGGCAACACTGCCCCCGAAGGTGTCAACACCGGCGTTTGCGCCAGTTGCGCCAGACTTTGCCTGGCGCCGGCCTGACTAAATAAAAAGATATCGACCTTATCATCGGCTAAAAAGAACTCATCGACAAAGGCGCCGTCACTCAGCGCCGACACCGCGTAGCCAAAGTCGGCGGCACTAAAATCCAGCTCAGCCAGGCGCTGCCAGTTAGGCCGGATTTCTATCAGTGGCTGATCCAGTGACAACGAAGCCGGTTCAGAGTTAAGTTGTGGCCGGTCAAATAACTCAGCGGCGGCAACATAGGCAGCATCGGCCGTAGCATACAAGCTGGCCAGATCCGGCCCGGAAATATCCAGTGCGACCGCCCGGGTACCACCGTCATTGCTACTGATAATCGACCCACGTGATGAAAACGCCCGCATCCCCGGATACTGGCGGAATAATGCCGTCATCGCATCCATCATCGGCGTAATATCCTGCGGCCGCACCGGCTCACTTAACACCCGGATCCGGCCGACTGAGACACTTAATGAGTAGTACTTCAGCGGCGGCATCGCCGTATCGCCCCGATCAAAGGCTGTCGGATCGGCATTAACCTGAGCGGTTAATAGTGTTTTCAGCTCTGCTGCGATCTGTGCCATTTCCGATAAGTTATAACCGGGCGGCGCAATCATTGACGAAAAGGCTTTCGGCTCCTCACCCTCAGGTAAATATTCTGCCGGTGGCAAAAATATCCAGGCCGCACCCAGTGTCAGAATGACCGTCAGGCTCAGCACTAACCGCCGGGCCAGCGTTGAATACAATAATTTCGCCACCAGCGGCAGAATCACGCCTGTTACTACTGGCGAGCCTGTAACCCCCTCCGGAGCGGTGTTAACACCATTGCCACGAAACCCTAAACGGGCAATCGCCGGCGGTACCACAAAGACCGCCACCAGCATAGAAGCAGTAATCGCCGCCGCGATAGCAATGGCGATATCCGAATACAGCTGACCGGCTTCCTGCTCAATAAACAGAATTGGCATAAAAACCAGCACGGTAGTCAAAGTGGATGCCAGCACCGCCGGCCAGACATCACGCACGCCACGGATCGCGGCCTCAATCCGGTCCAGACCACGCTGTTTCGCCTGCTCGATACTCTCCAGCACCACGATGGTGTTATCCAGCGTCATACCAATAGCAAAGGCAATACCGGCCAGTGAAATCACGTTAATGGTGCGGCCAAAGGCGAGCAAACCAATAAAGGCGGCAATAGTACAGATTGGCACGCCAATCACGCCAACCAGGGTTGCGCTGCCCGAGCGTAAAAACAGATACATCACCCCGGTAGCCAGCGCGGCCCCCAGCGCCAGGTTAACCCAAACATTGCGAATAGAGTCTTCGACATAGCGCACATCATCGCTGATTAGCATCAGTTGCAAACCATTGCTTGCCAGCATATCGCGGTTAATCTGTGCCACGACCTGCAACATCGCCTCTTTGATGGCAATCACATTTGAGCCGGGTTCGCGCCGCACCGACAAGCCGAGAGTTTGCTCACCATCGGCAAACGACAACTCCCGCACTTCAAAGTGATCCAGCACCAAAGTCGCCACATCTTTCAGACGTACCTGATTATCGCCCTGCTGTGTCAGGATCAGATTTTCCAGCTCAGACAGTTGTTCAAAACGCCCGACTACCCGCAACAAATAGCGCCTTTTACCGCTATCAATATCCCCCGCTGAGCTGTCACGGTTGCGGGCACGGATCGTATCGCGCACCTGGGTTAAACTAATGCCACGCTGCGCCAGTCGCGCCGGATCGACCAAGACCTGGATTTGCCGCTCGGCCCCCCCACTTACCCCGACTTCCGATACCCCGGGCACGCGCTCCATCTGCGGCCGGACAAAATCCTCCGCATAATCGCGCAGCATATCCATATCAAGGTTCAGTGGATTACCGGCCAGTGGCATTAGTCGGAAGTACATAAAGGCGTTATTGGAAAAAGAACTGCTGAACAGCCGCGGCTGATCGACATTCTCCGGATAGGACGAAACCTGACTTAACGCATTGCTGACCCGGATCAGCGCTTCATTAACATCGACGCCAAACGGGAATTCCAGCTCAATTTGCGCCGAGCCGGTACTGGCGCGTGACACCATGCGTTTCAGATTTGGCAGGGTGCGTAAATACCGCTCCTGCTCAATCAGGATCTCTTTTTCGACATCCTGCGGCGTCGCCCCGGGCCAACCGGTTACCACACTGATAGTGCGTACTTCCAGATCAGGGATCATTTGCACCGGTATACGCAGCGCTGCCACTATCCCCAGTACACACACCATTAATACGGCTACCGTCAGGATGGTACCGCGACGAATACCTGCATCCAGCATCAGTTTGCTCCCTGACGGTTGGCACCAGCTGACGTAAGATTCAGGATCCGTACCTGCTGGCCAGCGCGCAAGGTCTCATTACCCCGCACCACCACCGGTAAACCGGCAGGTAAACCTGATAAAATTTCCACACCGCGCTCACTGCTGCGGCCAAGCTGCACATTAAAGCGTTCAGCCTGATTATCGCGGATCGCAAAGACGCTGAAGTTACCATCCGGATGACGTAACAATGCATCGGGTGGCACCACCAGGACCTGGCTGTCTTCACGTTCAAAATATAAGGTCGCCCGGGCTGAGGTGCCGGGCAGTAAGGGTGTATCGGCAGTAGTCACTTCAAGGCGGGCCAGAAAGCTGCGGGCATTACTGTCGCCCACCGGCACTGTGGCCAGTAACCGACCGCTCAGCACCTGCTGCGGCGCCAGATCCGAGCGCACCTCGATGCGGCGCAAATTAGCAAGATTGGCAAAATATTCTTGCGGCACCTGAATATCCAGTAACAACGGCGATAGACTGACCAGTTGAAACACCGGTGCGCCTAATGCCAGCCACTCGCCCAGATCAGTATCGCGCCGTGCAATCACACCGGCAAAAGGTGCGGTTAAGGTATGCCGGCTGATAATTTCCCGTTGCTGCGCTAAGCGGGCATTGGCTTGTTGCAGCAGGGCTTCGGCCTCAGCCAATTGGGCGCGCCGAATTGCCAGCTCGGTTTGCGGAAACAGTTGTTGCGTGGTTAGTTGTTCTGCTTCGGCTACCAGACGTTGGCGCTCGGCTAGCATAACCCGGGCCGCATTAACCGCGGCAAGCTGTTGTGCCAATTCATGCTCAGCCAGCGCCGGATCTAACTTTAACAGCGGCTGCCCGGCCTTGACCTCAGTGCCGGCATCCACCAGCAATTCAGCCACCAGGCCGGCAGTGCGGCTCGACAACTGGGCATTTTGCTGCGCCGTCAGACTGCCGCTTAACTGCAGCTGCTCGGCTAACCCCTGTTGTTGCGGTTGAACAACCTGTACCGGTACCGCCTCATCGGCAACAGCCGGTACCAATAAGCCTGATATCGTTAGCGCCAGCCAATACAGATAGATGCCACGGCCCATCATGTTGCCATTTCCTTTTAATTTTTTGATTATAAGCGTGTTATTTGCAGTATGAACCAAGTTGACGATCAGATCACGGGAATCGACGGAGAGCGGTGAGTTAACGGTAGGATGTTACAGAGATATAGCAATAGCCTAAGACCAATTGAATCGGCTCAGGATGATAGCACATTACGATTTGGTATTAATTGCGTGTTATGATTGGGCTCGTTCCATTCTTTAAATAAGTCCAGCTTCCTGATAACTAACAGCAACAGTTAATAGCTGCTGCCTTTAATTAACCTGCCGCCTCGTTCAAGAATTTATTCACTGATACTTCCAACGCATCCATCGATTTTGCATTTACCATAAACACGATATAACCCTCTAAATCTTTTGAAGATATCGTAAATTTGATTCTGATGATGATAAGAGAGGTATTTTCATCGTAGCCATTTAACACAGCGTCGCTGTTACCGACAATAATTTGTGGTATGTCACAGTCAAAATGCTGATGAAACATATCTGCAAGCGACGCCATGCAAGCGTTGATCACGATATTGCCAATCTCGATCAGCGCATCCTGCTCCATGTCGGTTAGCTCATCAAGCGGTAAATCGAGTCCAACCATCAGCCGTACCAGTTCCAGACTTCGATTTTCCGGGAAAAGTAGTATTGCTTTACCGGCAAAGTCACCATAAAAGCGCTGTGCAATACCACAAATTTTGTAACTGTCACCGAAATATTGCTTTGCATGATCTGCAGCACATACTTCAACTTTAGGTACAGACAGCTCTACCGCATCCCGCACGATTTCACTCAGTGAGGCTGCAGCTTGGCTGACACTAATATTAAAGATCTCACACAGCGCATCTTGCTGCAGCTCATTAAAATTAGCCATGGTGGTTCTCCGCGTCTGTAACCAAAAGTCGTACCATTTCCTCTGTCACTGGCTTTTTGTAGTAATTCAACCCCAGCTGTTGGGCTGCAAGCTCGGTACTTTTCTGAATATTGGCGGTCACCAACCCGATAAAACTATCAGGTTGCAGCTCCCGGATCGCCTGGCTAAGCTCTAAGCCATTCATGTCAGGCATATTATAATCAATTGAAATAAAATCAAAATTATTCTGTGCAACCAGCTGTAACGCCTCGCTACCATTAGCCGCTTCGCTTAACTGCCAATCGGGCTTTAACTCCGAAATAAACCGACGAATAAACATTCTTGATACTTTACTATCATCAATCACTAAGAAAGATTTACTCATAAAACCTCCTGTTCTTCAACAGTATAGCACTCAACCCTGTTGCGACCATTATGCTTGGCCCGATACAAGCTGTTATCCGCTCTGGCAATCGCCCTTTCGGTACGCTCTCCCGGCTGATACTGGGTAACGCCAATAGAAGCCGTGACTCTCAGTCCGCCTTCAAAAGGTAGCTGTTCTATCTGCAGCCGCACTTTCTCTGCCAGCTCTAGTGCCGGAGCCAAGGCGGTATCCGGACATACCAGGATAAATTCTTCGCCACCCCAGCGTCCGACCGTATCAATCGCCCGTACTGACGACTTCAATGCTTTAGCAACCCGCTTTAAAACCTGATCGCCAGTCTGATGACCATAGGTATCATTGATTTTTTTGAAGAAATCAATATCCAACAACATTACGCTAAGCGCTGTGTTATTGCGACTGGCGCGGATAGCTTCATGGCGGAATAAGCTATCGACAAACTTACGATTATTCATCCCGGTCAGCGCATCAGTGTTGGCCATCATCTGATACATCCTGGCTTTTTCTTCCAATAATTGTTTTGTTAAGTCAGCCTCATGCAGCCGTTTAGCTTTATCAGCTAACCTGCTGGTCATCAAATTCAGGTTTGAAACCAAAACAGTAAGCTCATGAATATTGGTATCAATATTAATAGCTTGTATTGGCCCGTTATGCCGTGCTAATCGACCTGATTCCTCAGATAACCTAACAATTGGCGAACTGATAGCTGTCGCCGATCGCGTTAAGCGATTTAGAATAGCGCGTAATACTAACACTGAGACCAACAGCAAAATTAAGGTTGAAGCGAGCAAAAGCTGCCAATCTTTATGCTCAACGCGCCGCGTCACTTCTCTGATCTCGGCTGTGGGGCGTAACGTCAACAACTGCAAGCGGCCTTCCGGCTGTTCACTGACTGATACCACATATTCCGCACCGCCTAGCTGGAGCAGTCCGGGTTGAGTGCCGGCCGATAGTACTCGCGTCAATTCAGTTCCCAACGCACTGTCTGTTAAGCTCAGTAAGCGCCCTGGCGAAAGCTCTGATAAAGGCGCAACATCCGGTGCTTCTGTATCTGGCAACTGGTTTATTGCGAGCTCAGCAAGTTTGTCGGAGACAAAAAGCAATTTTTTATCCACATCTAACAGCAAGGTTTGCGTGCCGGCCTGCTGCTCACTCTGTGCTAACAGGAACTGTAGAGGAATATCAATACCTATTACACCTGCAAGCTGTTGCTCCAGATATACGGGTACCACCACAGAGATAACCCATCCCAAACCTGTAGCATCGTTGTAAAATTGAGTCCACACATGACCGGCTTGCGGCGGCTGTTTGGAAACCAATTCAAAAAACGGATGCGGCCCCTTTGCAGAAGCCGCACGGATTGACTCCGGTAGTTGCGAGCGGAACGGATAGATCCGACCAAAACCATCGGTGCTAATAAAATAGATCTGAGCAACGGCGCTGTTAAGCTGCACTATGCTCTGATACAGCGCTTGTAAACTGGCGGTCTGCACTGCCAAACGTTGTTGTTGAGCAGATAGTGGGCCAGCATCTTGTAAAAACACTAAGCCCGCAACGTCCTGATACACCGATGTACCATTCTCACCAATCGCTGTCATCGACTCTGGCGGGCGCATATAGTCATCAGTCTGAGCACTTTTTAGCACCCGCTGATGCTCTTGCTGCATTAAATAAGCGGCTTTGACCACTTCATTAAACAACTGATTCAGTTGCCGGCTTTCCAGTTGATTTCGCTCGCTAACCATCTCGGCGAGTTGCTTGTTTAACAGGGCTGAAGCGACTGAAGCGCGATATTGGCTGGATAGATAATTCATTACCACAAACAGCAATAATACTAAGGCAATTGGCAAAATAGCCAAACGCCGCCAACCGAGGACCAAGCGACTCTCTAATGTTATCTTAGGAGTCTCAGATGCCATCTTATCCATTAATTTCCTTGGCTTTGTCATAATCAAACTGGTGACAATAACGGTACTGCACCACTCAAATCGCCAGCGATTGCCTGAGCGACCGAATCGAGTGGAAGTTGGTAACAAACTGCCCCCAACTTAACAGCTTCTTTTGGCATACCAAAGACCACACAACTTTGCTCATCCTGAGCAAAAGTGATACTTTTGGCCTGACGCAGTGATAGCAAACCCTTGGCGCCATCACTACCCATACCTGTCAGCAAGATTGCCGCTATTCTATCAGATTTAAACGCCGAAGCTGAATCAAACATCACGTCAACCGAAGGACAATGACGGTTTACCGGAGGTGCGACCCGAACTTCGGTAAAATAGCCCTGCGCGTCCCGCTGTACGCTCAGTTGTTTCCCCCCGGGAGCAATTAAAATGCGCCCACGCTGCACTCTGGCACCGGAATAGGCTTCCTGAACTTCGAGGTGATACAGGGTATTGAGTCGCTCCGCGAAGGCTGCGGTAAAACCGGCCGGCATATGCTGCACAACCACGATCCCAGGACAATCTCCGGGCAGTTGCCGTAAGATATTCTCTATTGCCTGAGTGCCCCCCGTTGACGCGCCTATTAATACCAGTTCCCAGGCGATTTGTTTTGTCGCAGCAGGTAAATGAGTTTCTGTCCGCACGGTGTCCGGAGCAGATAGCATAAACCTGGGATGGCTTTTGACGGCCGCCCGGATCGCCTGCACCAGCTGCTGCGAAATACCGGGTAACGCTTGTTTTAGTTCCTGCGCCGGTTTAGCGACCACGGCAATAGCCCCAGCCGCTAACGCATCCATGGTCCGGCGTGTAGCCTGTACACTCAGCGACGCACAGATCACCACCGGTATCGGATTATCCTGCATCAGTTTTTTCAAAAAGGTGATGCCGTCCATTCTCGGCATTTCTAAATCGAGGACGATGACATCAGGTTTCTGCTGCTGGATTTTTTTCTCAGCAAACACCGGATCGGAGGCCGTTGCAATAACCTCAATATCAGATGGCATACTTAATATTTCTGTCAGGACTTGCCTGACCAGCGCCGAATCATCGACGATCATCACTTTTATCATTCGACCGGCCTATTCAATCCATTACCATGCTGAACTTTTCTCCGATAACACCCCGGCTGTACCACTTCCAGTTGCGAGTGCAAACCATGGATCGACTCAGCGTGTCCGATAAACAAAAAACCACCGGTCTTAAGTTGGCGGCAGAGATGGCTTAATACTTTGCGTTTGACCCCATGGTCAAAATAAATCAGCACATTACGTAAAAAAATCAGATCGTATTGAGCGGCGCCTTCTTTCGGGATCAATAAATTCCAGTGCTGAAAATTAATTTTATTGCGCACGGGCTGATCGATGCAGAAAAAGCCTTCGTCTTTACCATGACCTTTTAAACAGAACTGACGCAGCATTTCACTGGGGATCCTGCTGGAACGCGCTAATGGATAAATTCCTTTCATTGCCCAAGCCAGAACATCAGTGTTGATATCGCTGGCATCAACCTGCCAAGAACCGGGCAACCCGAGTAAATTCGCCAAAATCAGCGCTATACTGTATGGCTCCTCTCCGGTAGCACAGGCGGCACTCCATACTCTGAGATTGGCCGGCAGCGCCTTTTCTAACACTAAGCTACGCAACAAAGCAAAGTGCGCTTCTTCACGAAAAAAGTAGGTTTCATTTGTCGTTAGCAGGTTAATCGCCAGCTGTGCTTCAGCCTGGTCAGCCTGAACTCGCTTGAAGTAATCTTCATAACTGGCCAAGCGTAATGAACGAACCCGATGCAACAAACGACCGCTCACCAACATTTTCTTTTGAGATGTCAAAGTGATGCCGGTTTGCTGATAAAGCCAGAGCGCAATCTGCTGAAAAGATGCTTCAGATAAACGCTCAGGTTCAAACAGCGGCAACGGCTTCACTATCTGAATCGCTCGCCAGAAAAACTATCTGCTACAGTTGTGGTACTTTTTAGCCGGGACGCGGTTGTCAGAGGTTGTAGCTCTGTCACCACCCGCTCCCTTTGCTGCAGATTGAGCTTAAAAAAGTGCATCATCTCTTGAAGTTGTACTGCCTGTTGCGTCAACTCCTCAGCCGTGGCAGAGAGCTGCTCAGCAGCAGCGGCATTTTGCTGGGTCGCCTCAGATATCTGTAATACGGAGATATTGACTTCAGCACTGCCTCTGGCCTGTTCGGCACTGGCCGCAGCGATCTCTTGTACCAGTGCAGCGGTTTTCCGAATTTGTGGCACCAGGGCCTCGAGAGTAGCACTGGTTTTTTCTGCCTGGAGTACCGAATCCGTCGCTAACTTACCAATTTCCTTGGCCGATACCTGAGAACGACTTGCCAGCTTTCGAACTTCCGCTGCTACCACCGCGAAGCCGCGGCCATGCTCACCCGCCCGTCCGGCTTCAATAGCCGCGTTTAACGCCAGAATGTTGGTTTGATAGGCAATATCATCAATCACCGACACCTTCTCCGCAATATCACGCATCGCGGCTAAAGTTTGCTGCACCGCCTCAGCCGTTTTTATGGTATCGGTAGCCGTCAGGGTGGCAGTTTCCTCGGTAACAATGGCATTGTCATGGTTTTGTTGAATCGTAGCCGACATCTGTTCCATGGTGGCCGAGGTTTCTTCGACACTGGCTGCCTGTTCAGTCGCGGCCTGACTCAGAGATTGCGCCGTGGCATTCATTTGCTCTGACGCAGAAGACAAGGTATCAGCAGTTGAGCGCACATCATTGATCATCTGTGCCAGTTTGGTCACCATCTGCCTTACCGTAAACAGCATACTGCTGTTATCGTTAGCTTTTAACTTCACGTCGACCGTAAAATCGCCCTCAGCAACCCGGCGCACAATCTGCTGGGTATAGCCAAGCTCTCCCCCCAGTTGCTGCAAAATACTGCGACTGATTAAAAAGCCAATAGCGATGCTGAACAAGATACTAAACAACAATAAAGCCGCTTCCACTTTTAGTGAATCATAAAAACTTTGCTCAGACTCAAGGTAGGTTCGTTCAGTGATCATCACTAAAATATCAAACAAGCTCTCTAGTTTGAGTACCGCGGGCAGCAGCTCTTGCTGTAATTTAGTGCTGATAAAGAGGCCCAGAGCATCATTATCCGCACGCTCCAGTATCGATTGCAGGGTTTCCGCGGCTGAGTCCGCTGTTACCATCAAAGGCTTTAGATCTTCGAGTAGCAAAGTTTCTTCAGCGGTTAATTCGGTACTCAGATAAGACTGCCAGAGCGTATTGATCTCAAGCCGTGCTGTAGAGACCGCCGCTAAGCCATCCTGAAAACTCATAGTTCCACTATTCACCCGGTAACTATTGTTTACCAGAGCAGAAAAATACAGCGTCGAAATACGGGAAAGCTGCTTTAGAGGCATAACTTGATTGCTGTACAAAGACGCCAAACGCTGACTCGATTGATACGAAGACCAAATGGCACCCAAGCCTCCAATCATAAAGATCGTAATCAGCGTAACTGCCATAATAGATAAACGGGTAACCACTTTCATTTTATTTAACATCAGAGCGCTCCGACTGCGTTTACTGATTCATATGTTTTATCAGAGATGACATCTCATCAATCGACAGCACCTGCTCTGCCTTTAATAAGATCACCAATTGATCCGCTATTCTTGCTACTCCCCGGATAAAATGGGAATGTAGCTTAGCCCCAAAACTCGGTGCAGGCTCAATATCCGATGCTGCAATTTCCAACACATCTTCAACCCTATCCACCAGCACACCGAGCGTTGCAATGCCACCTTCAAATGGAATATCCAACACTAGTAAACAGCTTTGTCTGCTGATTTCGGTGTTCCCCCGCCCAAATCGCACGGCTAAATCAATGACAGGTACAACTTCACCGCGCAAATTGTAGACACCGAATACAAAATCAGGCATCAGAGGTACCTGAGTTACCGTTCTGAACTCCGAAATCTCCCTGACAAAATCCGTATCTACCGCATAAGTATCCTGCTGCAAGCAGAAAGTTAAAAATTGTTGCCCGCTTTCCTGAGTTGCCAGTTTACTCATCTCAGCCCTCCTGCAGACACTTTTTAGCCAGGTTTTGCCGTTCAATTACGCTGGCCATTTTAAATAGTGCAGCAATATCAAGCACAAAACCGATAGTACCGTCGTGCAGTAAGGTAGAACCGCTAATTGCCTCAATTGAGCGCAGTAAAGGATGAACAGGCTTAACCACTGTTGAATACTCTCCAAATAAATCATTAACAACCAAAGCCGCACGCTCTGCGCCGAAGCGCACCACCAATAAGTTTTTCTGCTGTTGGGGTTCAACCTGCTGTTGCAACAATCCAGCCAACGAAATCACCGGGACAAAGTCATCGCGGATAGCCAGTAGCGCACCCTGATAGTGAAACCGCTGTTTTTCATAATCCAGACATTCTTCGACCATACTATGCGGCACTATCAGCGTTAACTTGCCAACACTGCATCTGAAACCTTCGATAATACTCAGGGTCATAGGTACCCTGATTTCAAACACCGAGCCTTGCCCGGGGCGCGAAGAAATATAGATTTTACCGCGCAACATATCGATCGCGCGCTTTACCACATCAAGTCCTACACCCCGCCCGGAGACGTTAGAAATATTCCTGGCGGTCGAAAAGCCGGGTTGAAATAAAAGTTGATAGAGTTCAGCTTCATCAAGCTGTTGCTCAGCGGTAATTAACCCAGAGGCAAGGGCCTTGTTTCGGACTTGCTCTGCCGCAATACCCGCGCCGTCGTCACTGAGTCTGATCAATACGACTCCCGCTTCGTATGCCGCCTGCAACCTAAGTTGCCCAACCGGATTTTTTCCTGCTTTTATCCGTTGCTCCGGCGTCTCGATACCATGGTCGACGGCGTTTCGAACCAGATGTAGTAGTGGTTCGGCCAGCCGATCCAGCATTCCCTTGTCCAGTTCAGTTTCTCCGCCTGCTATCTGCAATACCACTTCTTTTTGCAGCGTTCTTCCAAGCTCCTCAGCCAGGAGTTTTAATCTGGCAAAACTATCGGCAACCGGCAGCATTCGCATTGATAGTGCCAAATCGCGCAGATCACTTAATAACAGTTGCATGCTGGCAAAGGTTTCAACAACTTCTGCAGCGCGGTTCTGGCTCAGCTGTAATTCTGCGCTGGCACTCTGCGTTACTAATTCGCCAATAATATTGATCAGATTGTCGAGCTTTTTTGACTCAACCCGCAGAAAAAGTCCATCTGAGTTAGTTGCTCTGACTGCGATTCGTGCTCTATCGGTAGCCACATCTGGCACTGGCTCTGCTTGACTTTGCAGCTGTTGCACTACAACTTCTTCAGCCGGAGCAGGCAGTTTAGCCGCCGGTGGCATTTCCTCTATCTGCAATAAGCAACTGTCAGGCAACAGCGCAAACATTTGCTGCAATTCTTCCGCGCTGCAAGCGGTATCAAATTGCAGACTCAAAGATAAGTAGCAGAGGGTTGGCTCAAACTCTGTTTTAAAATGTGTTTGTAACCTAACCTTGCTGACAGTACCTTGCTGGCGTAAAAACTCCAGATGTTCAGCGGGATCACTTCCTGAAGTGAATAGGTTTTCTGCATACTGAAACGCGAGCTTAAAAGAGGTTATCGCTGTTGATGCAAACTCTCCCGCTGGGCTGGCGGTACCCGATTGCAGATAAGCTTTAAAGCGATCAAGGTGTGACAGTCCTTCCTCGTCTTCCTCAGGCAACAGGCCACTGCGCAGGCGATCGAGCTGCCCCTTTAAATAATGAAAAGCAGCGACTAGCAGTTGCTGAAAATCACCCGCTGGTTTTATCTCACCATCCCGGATGTGCTGCAGCAGATCCTCCAGGTGATGACAATAATTAACCAGCGCCGAAAAGCCAAACAACGCCGCGGAACCTTTGATAGTGTGAATAGCACGAAAAATTTCGGCCAGATCGGGGTTAACTTTCGCCTCGCCGGTTAGCGGATCAAACAAGGCGCCGGCAACCAGAGCAAGTAACTCATCGCCCTCTTCGATAAAGACTTGTTTAGCAAATTCCATATCCATATCGCTAACTCTCCAACACCAGCTTAAAGGGTGCTTGCAGCTCAAAACACCTAATTAATTGCAGCAAGTTGTGATCAGGGTGAAGGTAAATAGTCAACTCTGCTGGATAAATTGACGATTGCAGCCAAAGTAAAAATTGTAAGCCTGCGGTATCAAATACAACGCCGGGTAACAACTGTAGCCTGAGCGGAACTTTGGACTCTAATGGGGATTGCAGACACAACCTGAGCTCTGACACCGAGTCGATTGTCACATCGTTTTCAATCCTGTACTCAAAAGTTTTCAGCTTATGTGTCATGGACAGCCTCTACTGGCAGGGGTTTACAGCGCAAATGTTAACAAACCGCGCCTGTATCAGGTATAGCCTTGTTTCACGGGGTATGGCAAGGACAATCTGTCTGCAGTGCCAGTTTATGCTGCTCTTCGCTAGTTTTTTGTACAGATATCATAATATCCGCCGCTTCCAGCCAGCTAACCCACTGCAAAATTCACTTGACCACCATATCGCCACATCCTAACGTGTAACTCTGCCTTTGCTTGACCTTTTCTCAGGACTCGTTGATGTTGTCATTCTTCGCTGCGCTTTTCCCGCAGCAAACCACACCACCGCTGACCTGGCTCAGTCGCTTTGTTGTGCTCGCGATCTGTTATGGCGTCTTAGGCTTTGTTGGTATTCAACTGGCGAATCTCTCCTATGGCATTAGCCTGATCTGGCCGCCGATTGGCGTAGCCATTGCCCTATTGCTGCGTTGGGGGCTTAATTTATGGCCAGCTATTGTTATTGGCGGGCTTGGTCTGCAATTGCTGGCGTCCGATTTCTCTCTACTACAGGCTTTTATTTTAGCCCTTGGCAGTGCACTGATTATTGCTCTGCACTGCGCCTGGCTAGAAAAAACCGGCTTTGACCGCCGCCTTGAGCAGGTTGCCGATATGCTGCGTTTTGTCGCCATTGCCATTATCTCTTGCTCTGCTATTTTGGCGTTATTTGGCATTAGCCTGCTGATTTGGATTGGCCGGGTCCCGGCCGCCGACTTAGTTACCGCCTGGAGTAGCTGGTTTTTGGGCGATCTGACCGGCGTGCTAATCTTCGGCCTGGCCTTGCTCATCTTTGAGCGTCAAAAGCTCGCCGTGCTGTTCCAGCTTAAAAACTTGCTGGCCCTTGGCCTGATGCTGGTGCTAAGCGCAGAGGTCTTTATCTTTAACCAAACCGGCCTTGGCGTAGCCTTAACCTTACTACCGATGATTTGCCTGCTCTGGATTGCCATGCGCACCAATCTGGTCGTCACATCCTGGGTTGTACTGTGCTTTTCATCGCTGGCTATTTATAGTGTCTATCTGAATGCCGGCATTTTTGCTACTTTAGCCAACCCGACTATGGGTACCTGGCTTTATATGGCCAGCCTGGGCTTAGTATCTTTGATCCTATCCGTCAGTGCTGCCGAAGCACGTTTAAATGCCGAGCTGATGCGTCGTGCCATCGCCGCGACCAAAACCGGTATCTGGGATCTGCGGCTGGACGATAAGATGTTATTTCTAAATGCCCATTTGCTGCAAAATCTTGGTCATGGCGCTTATCCGCGCAAACAGCCGCTGCCTGAGTTCAACCCGCTGATCCATGCTGATGATCGAGTCAGGCTACAACAGGAAGTACAGGCTTATCTGCTCGGCGAAAAACCGCAGTTGAAACTGATCGTGCGCTTACAACATCAGGATGGGAGCTGGCGAGACCAGCAATTAGAGGGGGCTATTACCGAACGCGATCTGAACGGTGAGCCAAAGCGCTTAAGTGGTACAGTAGTCGATGTCACAGAGCAGCAGCAATTACAAGCCAAGCTAAACAGCCAGGCAATGACCGATGAGTTAACCACTATCGCTAACCGCCGGGCCTTTATGCAGCACCTCACGCTATGTTGGCGTCAGTATCAACGCGACCACCGGCTTGCCTTCTATCTGATCCTGATTGATCTTGATTATTTTAAAAAAATTAACGACCAATATGGTCACGATGCTGGCGATAAGGTACTGCAAGGCTTTAGTCAGTTGATTAGCGGCCGGCTGCGGCAAACCGATTATTTCGCCAGATTGGGCGGTGAAGAGTTTGTGATCCTGGCCAGGGCGGAAAGCGAGGCCGACATTCTGGCACTGGCTGAGCAACTACGGCAGGCTGTTAGCACACTCAGTTTTAATGTGCTGACGCAGCCTGAGTTTAACATCAGTGCCAGCTTTGGTATCGCCGGCTGTGCCGTTAACGTCCAGACTGCCGAAGAGTTACTGCAGCAAGCCGATCAGGCTCTGTATCAGGCAAAAGCCCGGGGACGCAACCAGGTTGTCTACTTTAAGCCTGACGAGCGTTCGCCTTAGCACCTCGCCGGGCGGCATCATCTCCGCCCGTTACCATATCAAACGCCGGCTCTGATCTTAACTGGCTAACTTTAATACCACTACCCCACTGATAATCAGCATCACCCCGAGATAGCGTAGCAGCGAGCTGGCATCCCCAAAAAACCAGACACCAATCAGAAAGGTGCCAGCCGCACCGATGCCGGTCCATACTGCATAGGCAGTGCCAAGCGGGATAGTGCGCTGCGCCAGGAATAACAAGGTACCACTTAGCGCCATAAAGGCGACCGCAATCGCAATACCGGTAAATTTATATTGCCCTTGTTGTGCCAGTTTTAGCCCAACTGGCCAGCCAATTTCAGTAACCCCGGCCAGCAGTAGATAAAGCCAACTTAACATGCCCTCGCCTCCGTTTGTTTTAGTTGAGGCCGGCAATACTATCAGTTAATCTGCAAGGACAAAGTTAGATACCATCGATTATTTTCATATGTTTAGTTTGGAACAATTACGGATCTTTGTTTGTGCGGCCGATGAGGGTTCCTTTTCTGCCTGCGCCAGAAAACTGGGCAAGGTGCAATCCGCAATAAGTCACAGTATCAGCACGCTGGAGCTGGATTTAAATGTTGAACTGTTTGACCGCTCCAGCCGCCACCCCAGACTCACGCCCGCCGGTGAGCATTTATTGCGCTTAGCCCGCGGTTTACTGGTGCAGGCGAACGAGTTGGAAAATACTGCCAAGTCGATATATCAGCAGCAGGAAACCCGACTGACCGTCGCAGCGGATGATGGCTTGTTGCTACCTCAGGTATTTGATGTGCTCAAGCAGGTAGAGTTGCAGTTTCCCAGTGTCGAGCTGGAGCTGCTGTCGTTGCCTTCGACCGATATTGCGCTGGAGGTTGCCGCGGGCAAGCTTGATTTGGGCGTGATGTTTTCCGAGATTGAGGCTATTAAGCCTATCGACTTCTGCTATGTCGGACACATCGACTATATTGCGGTCTGTCATCCGGAACATGCCATGGCGGCGCTAAACCGCATTTCCCTGACAGATCTGCTACCACACCGGCAGATCGCCGTACGTGGCAGAGCGCAGCGCGAATCGCAGCTGTTGCTGAGTATTGCCAGTAAAACCTGGTGGTGTTCCAGCTATAGCAAGGTATTGGCGCTGGTTAACCGTAATGTTGGCTGGGCTTATCTGCCACGCTTTATGGTGGCGGCACAACTGACTAACGGCCAGCTGCACGCCCTGCCGGTGAGTTTTGACCATGTTAGCTGGTCAGTCCCGGTTGATCTGGTCTTCCGTCGCGGCGCCCAGCATGGCCCTGTAGTCAGCTTTTTGATCGAGCAGTTAAAACGGCTGTATTCCACAATTTAGGGATACAGCCGTCAGCTACAACAGCGCCCTGATGAAGCAGGGCGCGATTTACGTTATTTCTTGTTGCTACGGGCCGCAGTAATACCTACCAAGCCGATCAGCAATAAAACCAGTGTCGCAGGTGCAGGTACTGGGTTAGGTTCACTCCGAACTAAGTTCAAAGCATTAAGTAACCAAGTCCCACTTGCGCTTGCAGATTCCGGAAAAGAATCAGCCCAATCCAAGGAGTTAATTAGGGTATAACCAGAACCAGACTGTCCACCAATAATTGCCGGTGTGTTGCCGGGAATAGTTGCAAGAATATCCACTCCGGCACCAATGTTGCTCAGTGTCCATTGAAATTCCGTTCTTGGCCCGTCGCTGTATGGGTTAGGTAAGCCCATACCAAGGTTTAATGCGAGTCCTGCAGCTGTCAGAGTGACAGGCGTATTACTTCCAATAAAGCTATTAGTGCCACCATCAGCATTCAGTAAATTTGCGATATCCAGTGCCCATTCTGCAGCAGACCACTCAGTAATTAGCAGGCCTCCTGCCAATACAAAATCTCTTACTGCATCATTACCATCTGCACGTAATGCTATTACTGCATTAACACCAGCAAGTTGTGCTGCCGTAGGAGCAGCAATACCAAAATTGGTTACGGTGTGACCATTAGCGGTCAAAAAGCTGGTAACGCTTAAATTTGAGTTATTACCGAAAACCGCGATAATCGCTGCATTCGCTGACATGCTAAAACACATTGCGGCTGACAAAATAACAGAGTAGAACTTTTTCATAACGAACACCTATTCCGATTAAGTATTACTATTCGAGTACTAAAAATTGACCGCAAAGGCTTTCAGCATAGTACGTAGAACCACATCGCATGCACGAATTAAGCCATTGGCAAAATGCCATTTAAAAACAATTGATTAATGAAAAATCAGGCGTTTAAAGTGCTTGCATTAAGATTTTTATGTAAGAAAAACTGACAATCGGCAGGATAAATCTCGGCTGTATCAAATATTAGGTCATACCGTTATGTGGAGCCGAAGCTGAACGGTATTGCCAGCACAACCCAATTCGCGAGCAATACTGGCAGTAAGTTCCAAATCGTCGGCTATCTGCTGTTGCTGTTTTTGCACCTGCGGCTCCTGCCGCTGCCGCTCAAGTATTAAGCTTAGCAGCCGGAAAAAGCTGCCAAGTTCAATAACCACCTCGTCCAGTTGCTGCTTGTCGGCTTGCCTTTGTTGCTTCACCGGGTCCTGAGCTTCACGTTGCAGCCAGGCAGCAAGTTCCGCAGGCCCGGCTACCCCCAACGATTGCGGCTCGTGGGATCCTGAGTTGATAGGCTGTGTTTCTTCGCTGTCTGAGTCAGCTGAGACAGTGTTAATAGTGGGCTCTTGCGCCATGACTGCAACTGACGATGCGGCGCTTGGCTGGCTTATCGCTACTGTGCCTGAGCTTAGTGTCGGCTGCTCAGCACTATTGAGCGACATTTTGGGTAAAGCCGAAAGCGGGTCGTTACTGTCTGCTCTGAGATCTTTGGCTGCACTGGCCAGCTCCCGGCTTAAATGTTGCACCTGCTGCAATAACGGTTTTGCCGCCCGCTCGCCAAACAATGCCAACAAACGCTTTAATTCATGCAGTCTTTTTTTGATGTCAGCGATGCGCTCGCGCGCCTGAGTTTTACGCTCGTCCGACAACTGCTGAGCCGGCGCTGCGGCGTTATCTTTAGCCTGGTTAAGCCGGCTGGCCAAACTCAGTTGCGGCACCACGGCGCTCTGCTCAACATTGCTGTCAGGCAGTACTGCAGCAGCAGGCAAAGCTCGCCCGGCAGCGGTTGTGCTGACAATCGGAGAAAAACTTAGTCGTGACGATAGAGCGGCCGGTACTTGCACTGAGCGCCCCTGCTTTTAACCTGGCGTATCAGCATATCGGCGCGGTGGCTTAATTCTTTAGCTGTTTACCTAATCGGCCGGGCCTGTATCGGCAACGTCGGGTGCCGAAACCGCGTTCAGTTGCAGCAGATCCCATTTATTGCCATAGAGATCAGAGAACACAACCACAGTGCCATAGGCCTCTTCGCGTGGGGCTTCGTGAAAATGTACCCCCTTTGCCTGCATTTGCCGATAATCGCGCCAAAAATCCTTGGTTTGTAAAAACAAAAATACCCGGCCCGCGGCTTGATCACCCACCTGCTGCAATTGTGCCGGCGTACTGGCCCTGGCGAGCAGCAAGGCCGTACCGGCAGTACCAGGTGCAACCCGCACCCAACGTTTATCGCCACCAAGAGGGGTGTCCTCGAGCAAGCTAAAGCCGAGCTTTTGCGTATAGAACGCGATAGCCTCATCATAGTCGGCAACCAATAAGGCAATACTGGCGATCTGCTGCTGGAATTCCGCTGTCATTAACACTTCCTGAAAATACGTTAAAGATGAAACCGAGGGTTAGCAACTCAGCTGCGGCAACGCCGAACGGAGGACACGATACAGCACCGCATCCACGTCACCAAGGGCATCGCGATGCAACAAGGTTTTGATAAACTGCATGCCAAGCTTTTTCATCACACCGATAGAGCCGGCATTATCCGGCATTGCAATAGCAGAAAGATACTGGATTTGCGGCTTATCCGCTAACACAGCCCGGGCAATGGCTAACGCAGCTTCGCTGGCATAACCTTGCCCCCAATAAGGCCGTTGTAACCGCCAGCCGATCTCCAACGTATCTAAACTGGGCGTTTCGGTGTTAAACCCCATGGGCCGGATCAAGACCCAACCAAGATAGGCCTGATCGTCCAGACGCCGGATTTGCCAGATCCCAAATCCTGCTGCCGGACTGTGATATAACGCCAGTCGCGGCAGCATCACCGCAACGATGGTTTGCATAGTGCTGCGCTTACCGCCATTAATATAACGCATGACCTCCTCATCCTGATCGACCTGATATAACAGATCCGCATCAGCTAAGGTTATTAACGCAAAACTCAGGCGGCCTGAGTCAGGTACAACCAACATAGTGCTTACTCCAAAAAATAGCGGTTTTTTGATGTACTGCGATCGGCGTATTCAGCTAACCGGACAGCAATTGAAATGACCTTCCTGACTAAATTTCTGACGGTACTGCCCCGGCGTAAGCTCGGTATAGCTGACAAAGAGCTTCCGAAATGAGCTGACATCCTCATAACCCACCTGAGCAACAATTTGCTCGATAGCCTGATCGGTCGTTTCGAGCAAACGCTTGGCATGTTCGACCCGTAGCCGCTGCAAATAATTAAGCGGGGTGTCGTTTAATGCCAGCTTAAACCGCCGTAGCAAAGTGCGCTTGGTTAAATAAAACTGCTGCGCCAGCAGATCCAGTGAGAAGGGTTCAGCAAGTTGCCTGGTTAGCTGGGCCTGTATTTGCTTAACCACCTGATCGTTATGTGGCTGGCCTATTGAGAGATCCATATAGGGAATTTGCGAGCTGCGATTAGGATCGGTCAGCATAACCTTGGCAATTTGCCGGGCAAAGTGTTCACCAACCAGTCGCTCGGTAATAGCCAGACACAGGTTTACATTTGACGTGGTGGCACCGGCCGTAAGCAGATTATCATCCTGCACCAACAATTTATTCAGTTGCAAATGCACATCCGGATACAGGCTTTGAAAAGCGTCTTTGAAAAACCAGCTGGTCGTGGCCCTTTTATGCGCCAGTAAACCGCTTGCGGCCAGAATAAAGGTGCCAGTGCAATTCGCCGCAATCAACTTGCCGCTTTGTGCCGCCTCAAGCAAGCCCGCTAAATAAGGGCGTGATGGCTCGGCAATGGCTGTCAGTTGCGCACGGTTATAGGCATAAGCCGGTGGCAGGATAATGGCATCAGCCTCTTGCCAGCGATGCGGTTGTACCGGCAGGCTAACCCCTTGTTTCAGTTGCAGTGGCCTGCCGTCCGGTGACACCAGGTAGCAATGCAGCAAAGGCGTTGCCTGGTGTTGCTGTTGATATTGCCACAGCACATTACAGTACTCAAAAAAGTCCAGCACACCAAAGAGATCGCTGCTGATACTGTTATTGGTTGCTAATACGGCGATGTGTTTCATACCGACCCCGCTTTGGCACTATTCACCTTATTTTTATCAATAGTGACACTGTGGTCCCCCTTTGGCAAGGCGTAAACTGCAAACTACAGACATAACAACGGACGGAAACAAGATGAAAACTAAATTTGCAACGGCTTTCACTGTGCTGGCCTGGCTTGGTAACTGGTGGCTGATTTTGTGGATCAACTTTGCTGCTGAGCTGTCTCTGCTGATGCATCTGGTGGCAATACCGGTTTTATTACTTAGCACGGCCTTTGGCGTCGGCAAGTTGCTGGAGCAGCGCCAAGCACGCCCCCGTCGAACGTTCAGTGTGAAGTCGCAGGCACAGCCAACCCCAGCCAGAGTGCAGTTAAATACGCGCGCTCACCCTCAGCACTAAAGGCGCTGGATGCCGGGTGGCAAACTGCAACGGGCTGCACTATAGTATTTAGATACTAACTCCGGCAATGCTGTATTAGCCGGCACCGCGGGTGCTGACAGCAGCGGGTGACAGGCAAAGATGGATATGGCTTGGTATCAGGTTGTGCATATTGCTGGCAGTGCCTTGTATCTACTGCTGCTGTTGTTATTTCTGATTTGCTCGCGGGTACCGCGCACCAATCCGGGAGCCGGGTTTTGGGCCCTGGCGCTGGCTGCGATGTGTCTGGCCCGACTTCAACTACTGCTGAGCTTGCCGGCGTTGCTTTTTATCGATACCTTTGTCTGGTATGCCGGCTTTATTATTCTGGAAAAAATATTTCTAATTCATGGCCTGAAACGTTTTTTGCAATTACCGCTACCTACCGTTGTTTTCGTTGGTCCCGCCAGCCTGCTATTTGGCCTGTTAGTCCTGTTCAGCTTGTTACAACGACCGCAATTAGGTCCGATGATCATCTTTGCGCTGTTTAATCTGGGCTGTTTAAGCTACGTTGCCTACAGCTGCTTTCAACACCGCCAGGCAGTCCCTAAACAAGCCCTGCTTTTTACCTCGGGTATCGCCTTGGTACTGGCATTGCATTGGGCGACTTTTCCCTTTGTGTTAACACTGTCCTGGTGGCGGGTATTAGGCTTTGTGCTTGGCACCATCCTGACGATGGCGTTATATCTGAGCTTGCTACTGGCAGTATTTGCACTGTTTTATCAGCGTTTATCTGATGCCGAAAGCCAGGCGCTGGAGCTGGCCTATCAGGATCCGCTAACCGGACTCAACAATAAGCGTTATATGGATATGCTGTTTGATAAAGCTCTGCTGCTGGCCACCCGGCCACACCAGTTTGTGGCGGTGTACTATATCGATCTGGACAACTTTAAACCGATCAATGACCTGTATGGCCATCAAACCGGCGATAAGGTACTACTGGAGGTAGCTAACCGGTTAAGGCGCTCGGTGCGCAGCACCGATATCTGCGCCCGGATCGGTGGCGATGAGTTTGTGGTGATTGCTACCCAGCTGGATCAGTCAGAGCAACTCCACAAGCTAGCCGATAAACTACTGACGATCTTAAAACAACCAGTTGAGCTGGGTAACAAGGTATATCAGCTTGGAGCCAGTATTGGTGTCAGTATCTGCCCGGCGCAAGGCACCAGTTTAGCCGAATTGCTAGCCCATGCCGATCAGGCGATGTATCAGGTGAAGCAGCATGGGAAGAGTGGCTATAGCGTATACACTGTCACCAAACAAATGGAGAATGCTACTGCTGCCAATGGTGATGCCGCAGTGTCAATGAAAACAGAGTTATAGAAACCCGCAGCCACAGCGTTTCAACGCAGCGCTGATACCAGATAATCAACAAAAGCCATAGCGGCGGTCGTTTTAGCCTTACTATTGGCATACAGCACATGCACCGGCGTCTGGCTGGCCGGATAATCCGGCAATAAGCTGAGCAGTTGCCCTGTGGCAAGATAATCTGCCACCATAAAATCAGGTAGCAACCCTATCCCTTGCCCAGCCAACACTAACTGACAGGCGTTAGACATATTGCCGGCTGCGATCTGCCAATTTACGCTGACCGAAATATTATTCTCAAACTGCCATTTATCCAGCGCGGCAGACAATACCACACATTGCTGCCGTCTTAGATCGTCCGGAGTGACCAGCGTTTCCGATTTTGCAAGATAAGCGGGGGCAGCACAGAGGATCCGTCTGACAGTACCAATTTTGCGGCATAACAACTCAGAGTCAGCCAACTCCCCCATTCTGATGGTGAGATCGAGCCCATCCTGCACAACGTGGCTGCGTTGCTCACTAAGCTTTAATTCAATCCGGACCCTGGGATACGCAGTAAGAAAGCCCGGTAACAGAGGCGTAATCCGATGCTGACAGTAGCCAGTGGTGGCACCAATCCGGATCAGGCCAGCAGGCTCGGCATGTTGCTGCAGCAAGCTCTGCTCTGCCAGCTCTAGTTCGTCAATCAGGCTAACAACGCTGGCATAGTATTCCTGCCCCAAATCGGTTAGCGACAACGCCCGGGTGGAGCGGTTTAGTAGCCGGTTGCCAAGTCGCTGCTCCAGAGCTGATAATTGCCGGCTTAGGGTTGCCTTTGGCAAATTCAGTACCCTGGCTGCGGCAGAGATACTGCCCATTTGCACGATCTTTACAAAATAGCGGGTCGCATTTAAATCCATGACTAGCTCATCTTCAGGCTGGCAAAACGTGCCCGGCAGCGGGCATTAGCGTAACACAGCATAGTTCAGCTTAGATCTTAAGCCCAGCTATAACGCTAACTATTCTGGCTCGCCGTGTAAATCGCCGTTCCGCGGCGGAACAGGCCACGACGGTAACGGATAGGGTGTAAAAACGAAACAGCGCCCGGCCATTTTTAGTACTAGTGACACAGCAGACAACAGGATAATCTGATCACAACAGCAGGCACAGGACTAACCAATGAACCGTGAAAGCAACGCCCGTGACGTGCTGATCACTGGCCTGGCACCAGTGATCTGGGGCAGCACTTATCTGATCACCACCGAGATGTTGCCACAGGGCTACCCGCTTACCACGTCAATGCTAAGGGCCTTACCGGCCGGTATCCTGCTGTTACTGTTGGTGCGGCAACTTCCCGACAGACACTGGCTGGGCCGGGTTTTTCTGCTCGGTGCCCTGAATTTCTCAGTGTTCTGGTGGTTATTATTTATCGCGGCGTACCGCTTGCCCGGAGGCGTGGCAGCAACCCTGGGGGCAATGCAGTTTTTGTTTGTTATCGTCTTATCCAGAGGATTACTGGGCACCAAGATTCACACCAGCGCACTAATCGCTGCCGTGGCCGGCATGCTCGGGGTCGCCCTGCTGATTCTGACACCGGCGGCTAAACTTGATCCTGTGGGCATTGCAGCCGGGATCGGCAGTGCCGTTGCCATGGCTTTGGGCACTGTCTTGAGCCGGCGCTGGCAACCGGCGGTCAGCACCCTGACCTTTACCAGCTGGCAACTCACGGCTGGCGGCATTCTGTTAGTGCCTGCGGCATGGTTTTTCGAGCCAGCTCTGCCGTCCCTGACACTGGTCAATATCGCCGGTTTTTTATATCTGGGGCTGCTGGGTGCCGCCTTTACCTACATTATCTGGTTTCGGGGCATTGCCCGGCTAAGTCCCAATCTGGTGGCACCTTTGGGGTTTCTAAGCCCGCTAAGTGCCGTAATGCTGGGTTGGCTGATCCTGGGGCAAGCCCTGTCTATACTGCAAATTTTTGGTATTGTGGTGGTACTGGGCAGTGTCTGGCTCAGTCAACAGCACAAAACCAGCTCCTAAACTGCGTACAGCAGGGTTTGCCACGGACGCCCGGGCAAACGCCCCTATCCTATAGCTAGCTATTTTGAAACGCAGCTGTTTCAGATCTGGCGCTAGTGCACGGCGGTCACACCCTCTAAGCTTAGTGACAAAACCAACAGTGGAGGCCGCTATGCCATTAGTGAACTATCGGGTAAAGGTGCATGCAAGTGCGAATAAACTCTGGGACATGATGCTCGATAAAATGCGTCGTCCTGACAAATACGTACCCGGGATAGTCCGGGTCGCAATACTACGGGAACACAGTGCCAATTGCATTGAACGGGAAATGGAGACGGCACAGGGCAAAGTGATCAGAGAGCTGATTGTGGCCGAACCGCTAACCCTGACGGTGATTTTTAAATCTTATCAGGATGAGGTGTATAGCGGCTTTGTCACTAATACCATCTTTGAAGAAGACGACGGCGTTTATCTTGATTACACCCTGAATTGGACGCTGAAACCGGGTAAGTCAGCAGCGCAGCCCGACAGTTTTTGGCAAGAGACCATTAAAAATGCCGTGTTACATGCCAAACAATTGGCAGAGTCATAAGGCAAGCGGTGGCTATTGCAGCTAAGCTTATCGCTGACAGCGCACCTGCTCAGACTGCCACCGGCACGGCTCCGGGCGCCAAAGGCGTGATAACAGCGGCCTGTGGCAGAACCTTAAACTGCTTGATGCCATTAATACTTATGAGGACCTTATGAAAAAACTACTGGTGCTGTACTACTCATCATACGGCCATGTCGAGACCATGGCGAATGCGGTTGCCGAAGGCGCCCGACAAGTTAGTGGCGTGCAGGTGGATATTAAACGGGTGGCGGAACTGATGCCCCCTGAAGTGGCGAAATCAGCCGGTGTGAAGCTGGATCAGGCAGCCGCAATAGCTAAGCCTGCTGAGCTGGCCGATTACGATGCGATCATCTTCGGCACCCCAACCCGCTTTGGCAATATGGCCTCGCAAATGCGCAATTTCCTTGATCAAACCGGTGGGCTTTGGGCACAAGGCAAACTGATTGGCAAAATTGGCAGCGTTTTTACCTCTACCGGCACCGGTGGTGGCAACGAAACCACAGTGCAGTCCTTTCATACCACGCTATTGCACCATGGCATGATTATCGTTGGCTTGCCTTACAGCTGTCCGGAGTTGGCCGATATTTCAGAGCTTAAAGGGGGCTCACCACTGGGTGCTGCCTGTATAGCCGGGGCAGATGGGAAACGCGCGCCCTCGCCAAAAGAGCTGAATATGGCGCGCTTTCAGGGGCGGCATGTTGCAACGCTGGCGCTAAAGCTTACCTGACAGGCGCGAACTACCCGGCAGTAGACCACAGCCAGAAGGCCGATGTTTTCTGGCTGTTAAAATCGCTTACAATTTTCTCCTGTTCGAACGGTTAAAATTGGGCCATGCTGATAGTTATTCGATCAGTACTGTGTGCCGGCTCCGGCAGCAACCAGCAAAAGGATAGCGAGATGGCAATTGATACCACAGGCGTAAAACTGCAAGACCGGCCTGTTGCTCAAATCAGGGAAGAGGTGATTGACCAACTGATTATGAACTACAGCCATGGTGTTATTTCAGAGCAAGCCTTTGAACGGCGGCTGGACATTGCCACCAATTCTGATGATCACCTGCTCTTGGCCGAACAGGTTGCTGACCTTACCTTATTACCCGATGCCAAATACCGCGCTATGTGGGCACAAAATTTTAACTCGCCGGGTCGCCATAATCAGGCGCACCAGCAAAGCGAGCCGACCGACTGCGATCGTCTGGTTTCAGTATTAAGCAGTGATGAGCGCAGTGGCCCATGGCGGGTACCACAACATCTGACCATCATTAATGCGCTCTCCTCGGTTGAGCTGGATTTTTCTGAAGCGCAGTTTGACCATACGCAGCTAACAATAAAAGTGCAAAACTGGCTGGGCAGCGTCACGATCAAGGTACCTGAACACGTTGCAGTAATTAGCGATGTGAACAATATCGCCTCTTCCAGCAGCAATAACGTCAGCAGCGGCGGTCCGGGGCAAGCCAAAACACACTTTATCCGGGTTGAAGGTGTCTCAGTACTGGGCTCGGTCAGTATCAGTGTAAAACGCACCTTACAGGAACGCTTTACCGAATTTGCCAACTCAATCCGCTCAGCACTGGGATTAACCAAAAGCTGATAATACCGCGCATACCACAGTATCAATAAAAATTGGCAAGAGCTTTTGCAAAGCGTATCATCTGAACCGTTCGAAACGAACGTTTTGAGAGGTAAGGATGGAACGCTTAACTGCAGACAACGCTAAAAAGCATTTTGGCGAGCTATTACTTAAAGCTCAACGTGAGCCAGTTCAGATCAGTCGTAATGGTAAAGCTGTCGCGGTGGTAATCTCTATGGCTGAATACGACGCTATTGATAAGATTAAACTGGAATTACTCAGACTCAGAGCGGCAGAGGCTGAACAAGCTACTGAGCTGACAGATGTGGATACCGTCTTTGCTGAGCTGTTGCAGGATCTTTAGTTGGCCGCCGCAAAAGCAAAATTTACGCTATCTGCCAGGGCTGATTTAGCCGAAATCAAGCGCTACTCTCTGGAGCAGTGGGGACCTTTACAGGCAAAAAGCTATTTACACACCATCAAGCAGGCAACAGAACTACTGGCGGAGCAACCGCGTCTCGGCAAAGCGAGGCCAGATATCAAAATTAACGCATACAGCTTCCCGGTAAAGAGTCATGTTATTTATTATCTGGCTTACCCAGAATACATTACCGTTTTTGCCGTGTTAGGAGAATCCATGCTGCCAAAGCCTCACTTGGAAACGCGCCTGACAAACTAGCAAAACTTCCCCGTCAGCAACAAGGTTACCAGCGATATAAAACTATCCTTCAGTGACGAGTCGCCCGTGGGATCCTGGGTAACCAAAACGCCAGCATCCCCAGTAGCGGAAACCAGGCACACAGCTTAAAGATGGTGCTGATACTGCTGGCATCGGCCAGCATGCCGAGCAAGGCGGCGGCAATGCCACTGATGCCAAACATCATGCCGTAGAATACACCGGAAATCATGCCGATTTTGGCAGGCATCAACTCCTGGGCAAAGACAATAATAGCCGAAAAGGCTGACGACATAATCAGGCCAATCAATACGGTTAAGATAGCAACACCCGCTAAATTGCTGTATGGCAGCAGTAAGGCCAGCGGTGCGGCACCTAAAATCGATACCCAAATCACCGGCTTGCGGCCAATTTTATCGCCGATCGGCCCGCCCAGTACCGTACCTACTGCCACCGCTGCCAAAAACAGAAATAAATACAACTGCGATGTGGCGACCGATACCGCAAAGGTTTCGATCAGATAAAAGGTATAGAAATTACTCAGGCAGGTCATATACACATATTTAGAAAATACCAGCAGCGCCAGAACCAGCAGCGCGCGCCGGGTTTGCCGCGTCGTTAAGCCATTACCCATTGTCGCCGCCGCGCGCAGTTGCAGGCGGGCATTAGAGCTGACCACCCAACGGCTTACCCGCAGCAATACCATAATCCCGACGATGGCAAACAAGCAAAACCAGCCAATACTACCCTGCCCCCGCGGCATAATAATAATGGCCGCTAGCAGCGGCCCCAGCGCAGAGCCAGCATTACCACCGACCTGAAACAGCCCCTGCGCAAAGCCATACCGTCCGCCCGAGGCCATCCTGGCTACCCGTGATGCTTCCGGGTGAAAGGTTGACGACCCCAAGCCAATCATCGCAGAAGCCAGTAATAACAGTGGAAAACTGCCGACCACACTAAGCAGCACTAAACCCAGCAATGTAAACAGCATCCCCAGCGGCAGTAAAAAAGGTTTGGGATGCTTATCGGTGTAAAGTCCAACCGCCGGCTGCAGTAACGACGCCGTAAGCTGAAAAATCAGCGTGATTAAACCAATTTGGGTAAAACTCAGCGCATAGTCCTGCTTTAGCATCGGATAAATGGCTGGCAGGATGGCCTGGATCAGATCATTCAGCAGATGGACAAAACTGACCGCCCCCACCACTGGCAATACCAGTAAGGCTGGCGTTGCCGCCGGGCTGATACTTGCTGTTGGTGAGGTGGTCATAGTCATGGCTTAGCGCGCTTTTTTAACTTTGGCTTTAGGCTTGGCTGCCGGCTTACGGATCTCAATACTGGTGGCAGTAGCCTTATTCGAGCGGCTGCCCAGCACCTTACGTGAGATATTTTTTAGCAAGCTGGCGCGGTTGCTGACTTCAAAGCCGGGTTTGACCACACGGGGAATAGTACTGCCAATCAGCTTTTGAATACGCTCTAAGTTTTGCTCTTCTTCACGGCTGACAAAGGAAATGGCCTGCCCCTTAGCGCCGGCGCGGCCGGTACGGCCAATGCGATGGACATAATCTTCCGGTAAATACGGCAGATTAAAATTCACCACATAGTCCAGCCCCTGAATATCCAGACCGCGCGCCGCAACCTCAGTGGCAATCAGCACCTGCAGCTTGGCCGATTTAAAATCGGCAATAGCACGCCTTCTGCTGCCCTGGCTTTTATCGGCATGACACACCGCGGCGTTGATCTTGGCTTTTTGCAAATCTGCCAACAGGCGGTCAGCCTGCTCTTTGGTACTGGTAAATACCAGCACCTGGAACCAGTTTTGTTCGGCCAGCAGCTGTTCAAACAGCTCGATTTTCCGGCTTTCTTCTACCGGATACACGACGTGCTCAACGGTATCGGCAGTGCTGTTGGTTTTGGCCACCCGGATCTGCTGGTGGTTTTTCAGGATCTTATGCGATAGCTCATTTACCGCCGGCGAGGTGGTCGCGGAGAACAACAGGGTTTGCCGGGCGGCCGAGGTCATCTGTAATAACTTCAGCACATCGGTACTAAAGCCCATATCCAGCATGCGGTCGGCTTCGTCCAGTACCACAAACTCGACATCACTTAAGATGGCATTACCCAGCGCCATATGCTCAATTAACCGCCCCGGGGTGCTGACCAGAATATCAAGGCCGGCCTGTAATTTACTGGCCTGGCCGCCCATTTTTACCCCACCGTAAATGGCGGTAACTTTTAAAGGCAAAAATTGCGCATAGCTGCTGATCGCATTGGCGATCTGCTCTGCTAATTCCCGGGTCGGCGTTAAAATTAAGGCACGCGGCCGGCATGCAAGCGCGGGTTTAGCGGCATCAAGCAAGCGTTGTAACAGCGGAATCGCAAAGGCAGCGGTTTTACCGGTACCGGTTTGGGCGGTAACCTGTAAATCCTTACCGCGCCGCGCTGGCACTATGGCTTGCGCCTGCACAGGCGTTAGCTCGCTAAAGCCGCACGCCGTTAAACCGCGCAGTAAGTCTGGTGCCAAATTTAAAGCTGAAAATTGCATAGAAGTTCCTCTGCAGCCTGGCTGCAGTTTAAAAGTGAAGCTTACTCAAGATCGCTATCCGGGCGTGGCTTGTGATTACAGGCACGGGCCAGAATTTCGATATAAAACTGTGGCCACTGCTGCGCAGCCGCGGCATCGATATGTTGGTTGATTTCTGAGGTGAACATCGGCTTTGCTTCCGCTTCTGAGGCGCCAAAGCGACAATCAAAGGTCCAATAATCTTTATCTGCAGGTACCGCTTTTCGCCGCTCACGCGCCAGATATTTGCGAATTTCGTGTTTATTGGCGTCAACTAAACGCGCTGGTTGCAGCTTGGGGTGGGTTAAGGCAAAGGTCTTTTTCATCACAAATCCTAGGGGGTGGCTACTACGCAACAGCTTGCGCGCGCGAATAAACCGCTATTATACCTTTAAGTGACCAAGATAACTGCCCTATTCTTTCGTTCACGTCTTAACGCCGGTTAATTGCTGACGAGCATTGACGGTCTGAAGAGCGGCGGGCATAGTGATAACTCACTACCTTGGACATCTATCCTGCAGTAGGTTTTATATGCGCCATGCTCTCTTTGTTGTGGTATGCCTGACCTTTTCGGTTAACGCTTCAGAAAATCTAAGCGACCATGCGCAATTCTGCGCGCCTGTGGCAGCGCAAAACTGTGGCGACTATCTGCAGCAACAACTAACGGCATTAACGCCTTATAGCTCTGCCTGGTATCGAGTTAAGGCTTATCAGCTTAACTACCTGTTTGATAAACATCAGTTCCGGCAATTAAACACCGAAGCCGAACAGCTATTACAACAGCCCAATCTACCCGAAGTATTAAGGGTACAACTGTACTTTTATTACGCGAAAACCCTGTTTTATTTCGAACAGCGTGACGAAGCAAAACACTACGCCAAGCTGGCACTCGCGATGCTGGAAGAGGTTTACCATGCCTTTGGTAATCCGCTGCGACTGGTCGAGCTGGCAAATTTACACTATTCATTGGGTGATCTTGAACAGGCCGGGCAACTGCTGCAGGTGGCACAGTCGCGATATCAAAAAAGTAAGGATCCCCAGTTTAGCTTTGAGCTTAATTCCAATCTGGCATTAGTCGCCCATCAGCGTGGCGATCTGGCAGCCGCAGCGGCCTACCGCAGCGAAGCCTTAACCGCCGCCAGTGCGCTTGGTCATCATAATAAGATTATTGTTGCTATGGGTAATTTAGCGCGCACCAGGCAGCTATTAGGTCAGCTGCAGGAAGCGCTGCAGCTGTATCAGGACTCGCTGCAGTTTACCGCTGCCGCAGAACACCGCGTGCAACATCAGATCCATTTGCTGCGCTTATCCGAAATCAGCCTGCAACTACAGCAACCCGCACAGGCCCGAACTTATCTGCAACAAGTTATCCCAGAGCAGCTTGGACCAGGCCACCGACAAATTTATCAGCAGCTTGCCACTGCGCTGGATAGGGGCCAGTAGCATAGCGCTGGCGCTACTTTAATAAAACCGGACAGGCTAATACATGGCGGTTAGTTGGCTTAGTTAAAACGCTTATTTTATGTCGCTCTTGATATTCTTTTCTAAGCCTTTGCCGGTAAGCCCTGTATACAACAGATAGAGCCCTCCACTAACCAAAATAACAATACCAAAATAAAATCCCACCGGGTTGTCTGCCAGCTTTACAATAACCCTACCATGTTTCCCTGTGATTACCCCCTCACCATAAGACGTAAAAGCACTAAAAAGCGTCACGCTACCAACAAGGGCTACAAAGATCCGTATTAAGGTTCTTTTCACATCCTGAGAGGCTATCTCTTTTGCGCGCGACTCTGCCTGCTCTTGTTGCTGCCGCTCCGGCTTCGCCAGCTCGGCCATTAAGCGGGCATAATTTTCCGGATATTGTTCAGCGTCGATACTTTCCTGTGCCTGGCGTAGCTCTTCTACACTGTAACGACTAAAATCGATTCCTGCCAAAATACCCCTCCCTTAGAAACTCCCAACATCAGCTTATCCAACAAAAATAATCAGCTAACTTGTTTAACTTTCTGCCGTAACAAGGTCAGTAACTGCTCACTATTATGCATTTCATGATTTAATATCAACGAGGTTTTAATACTGCCGCCGCCGGCATCGCAAAAATGCAAAATATAACGCTGGCCAAACCCAATCCGAAACCAGGCTTGCCAGCCAGGGGCTGGCTCAACGGCCACTAACCGCGTAAGCGGAATTACCTGCCTGGAGAATAAGCTTTGCTTGATCAAGGTATCTCCTTGTACCAACAGCCGGTTGTTTACTCTAGTTGCGCCGAGGATCCCGGCACCGGCGACATAAACCATAAACAAATTGGCAGCAAGATGGGTACTCGCCATAAAGCCTATATTAAATATCCCAAGCAAAGCAGCACTAGCGACAAACAGCATCAATAGCATCAAAATTGCGGCGGCAGCTTTACTGGCGGGCGGCGAGAAAACCTCTAATGCCTCACCCGGCTCAAGGGACTCAATACCTTGTGTTGTTTTTGCCGGTGCCTGACCAAAGGTTAAATAAGCAGCCATAACATTGCCGAAAAACAAAAAATAAAACATAAACATCGCTATATATCCGGACCATGAGCTTTCCTGCGCTGTTTCCCAGCTAAGGTTAAAAAGCGTCATAAATACCGCATACGGCAGTCCGGTGCTCAGCATCATGTTAACGTAAAATGCACGACGCTCCTGACGCTGAACTTGCCCCCGTGCTGCTGCCGGGCCGAGCTGCTCTACTGCGGCCAAACTGGCAGTTGTTGCCTCCGTGCCATCTGCAATTAAGCTCGTTTTTTGTGCGATTAGCTGTTCCCGAACTGCAGCCAAAGTATGGTTACGTACCGTTTTGGCCCCCACCAACTCAGCGTCCAGGGCCTGCAGATACTGGTCAAGGTGAGTGTCACCGGTGGCCAACTGTTGATCGAATTTTGGTGAAGGCAGACGGGAAAGTGTCCGTAACATAGTCATCACAGCTCCTTATTTATAAAAGTTCCCAATCCACAGCGTTAACTGCCATTAACGCTGATCGGCCAGACCTTACTACAACCGGGAAAAGCTGTAAAACAAAATAAGCAGCCATGTTTTTTTAATGAAATATTACGCTTTTTTAGGTTAACCATACCCGGGCAGAAATCCTGGCAAGGCTCTGCAGCACGGCAGATTTGCCGTCTGCCGTTAATCTCTCTCAGCGAACTTCAGCTGCTGTGGCGCCAACGGCTTTATCTCAGCCCTGATATCGTGAATACTGAGCCAAAGTGTATTTAGCGGAGAACAGCATGCGTTTTTTCAGCAAACTCAGTACCTGGCAGCGGCTAGTACTGCTCCTGCTCTGCCTGTTGACGTTAGCTGCCGGGATCTATAGCGGTGTGCTGCAACAGCGGTTAATAAACCCGGCACTGGCGCCACTGGATCAAAAAGCCGAACAGGCTTTACAACAAAGTTTATTGCTAAGCAGCGCCTCCTATGCCACTGCCAGGCTAATTGACCGCGGTATCGCTTTTGTTTCCGAAGCCGAAGTGGGCGTCGGTGTTGCCAGCGTAAAACCGGGCCAACTATTAAAGCCGTTACAGGATATGGCCGTGCGCTACTCGGATGTGATGGTGATTGCGATGACCTCGGTTGGGTTGCAGCTCTTTTTACTGCACTTTGGTCAGTTGGCCGCCTTGCCACTCTTTGGTAGCGGCATCCTGGCCTCGGCAGCATTGCTGTTATGCGGGCCAGCCAGCTGGCGCAACAGTTGCCGCTATCTGCTGCGGCTTTTTGTAGCGCTGTTGCTGATTATCCGTATAGGAATTCCTCTGGCGGCCTATGGTGTGGCCGAACTGTCGGATTGGGTACTTACGCCACAACGCGAAGCCGCCGAAGCGGCACTTAACCAGGAAACGGCTGCTTTGCAGCAAATTGATCAGCCAATTAGCAATACAGAGGATGGCTCAGTTAGCTGGCTACGACAAATGGCCGCCAAAGCCACTGATATGCTGGGCGCGATGCGCAGCTTCTCCGACAATATGGTAGAAAAGCTGATCCAGCTGATCGTGGTATACAGCCTGAAAACTTTGCTGTTTCCGCTGTTATCCATGTATTTGCTGTGGCAACTGGGCCGCTGGTTTGTTAGCCGGCCAATGCCGGAGCCCGTAAAAAACATGGCGACAATATAGACGCTATCGCTCCTTATAAAGCTGTTCTCTAATCTTGTTTGCCCGCCTAACCGGACCAGGCGCTTATGCCCTGGTTCCGCGCCTGTAATCCTTAAATCAGCCTAAGTGTGGCATCACACAGACTGCTTATTTTGCCTCGTGTTAAAAGCATTGCAGGTTACAACAGCTTTTGCCGGTGCATAAAGCTAAGCAAGGAAAGATCATGAGAAAATATTATTCTAAGTTGCTCGGTCACACTAGTAAGGGCTTATTTGCCTTGTTACTACTGACCCTGCTAGCTGGTTGTAACGCCGAGAAAAAGGATCCTGTGCTTGGCGTTGATCCAATTCAGGGGTTAACGTCAATATCGGTGTCACCCCAAAATCCCAGTGTGGCTGCAGGTTTAAGCCAACCCTTTACCGCCTTGGGTATTTACGCCAATGGCACCTCGATAGATATCAGCAGTCAGGTAAGCTGGAACTCAGCCACCCCCGCTGTTGCCACTGTCGATAACAGTGGGTTGGTGCAGACATTACAACCAGGCAGCTCAGTGATCAGTGCCACTTTCGCCGGTAAGACAGCCAGCAGCTTACTCACCGTGACGGATGCCGTATTAGTCGGTTTGACTATCGCTCCCCTGGAATCAAGTATTGCCGCAGGATTAAGCCGACAATTTACCGCTACCGGCATCTACTCTGATGGCAGTACGGAAAACATCAGCCGGGACGTAAACTGGCAATCCAGTAATCTGGCTGTAGCGGTACTCGCCGCCAATCAAACTGACAACAGCGGCTGGGTTAGCGCCCTGCTCCCGGGCAGCACAGAAATTAGCGCAACCATGGGTGAGCTGTCCGCGTCGACGAGCTTTACAGTGACGAATGCTACTTTACTGTCAATTCAATTATCCCCAGAAAATAGCAGTCTATATGTCGGTGTAAGTCGCCTCTTTACTGCCACTGGCATTTATTCTGATGGCACCTCGCAAAATATCAGTGCTGAGGTTAGCTGGGCTTCCAGTGACAGCGAAGTCGCTACAATAGGTAACCTCCCGGCGACCGCACCTGCCGATGCAATGCACGGTGTTGCGACAGCCATCAGTGCAGGTACAAGCCAGATCAGTGCTAGCTTAGCTGCAATTTCAACCGAAACGACCTTGACGGTTAGTGCGGTGAGTTTAAGTAGTGTGGTGGTGACACCAGCGAATAGTAGTGTCGCTGCCGGTTTATCACGCCGGTTTGTGGCGACAGCAAATTATAACGATGGCAGTGCTTTTGACGTCAGCCGCACCGCGATTTGGGCCTCCAGCGATACAGCTATCGCCGTTATGAACCCAAATGGTAATCCCAACAGCGGTTTGGCTACCGCACAGACGCAGGGTAACGCACAAATTAGCGCCAGCTTCGGCGAACTATCTGGCGCGGCAAATCTAACGGTTACAGCAGCAAGCTTAAGCAGCATGTTGATCACACCCGCGAATAGCAGCCTGGTTGCCGGTCAAAGTCGGCAATATATCGCGACCGGCGTCTACGCTGATGGCTCATCTGAAAATCTGACAACCATGGTTAACTGGACCTCTTCAGATAACGCCATCGCTATGCCTAATGCCAATTTAGCCAGTGACAGTGGCTTATTTACTGCTGTCACGAGCGGTGCAGTACAAGTTCAGGCTAACTTAGGTGCAGTGGGCGCGCAGACAAATCTGACCGTTACCAGCGCCACCTTAAGTTCCATCAGTATTACTCCTGTCAGCTCAACGGTAGTAGCAGGTTTAACCAAACAGTTTACCGCTACGGGCCTATATTCTGATGGTTCAACGCTGGATATTAGCCGCAGCGTGGTTTGGGCATCGTCCAACATCCAGCTCGCCACCGTTAATGCTAATGGCAATACAAATAGTGGCTTAGTCACTGGCCTTGCGCCAGGTGACGTACAAATCAGAGCAACACTCGATGGCAAATTAGGTACTGCCAGCCTGACAGTAACCAATGCCAGCTTAACCGGAATTAGTGTGACACCGTTGAACCCCAGTGTAGCGGCAGGCTTCAACCGCCAGTTTAATGCAATAGGCAGTTACAGTGATGGTAGCACTGCTGATTTGACTACGGCTGCCAGCTGGGCTTCCGGTACAGTCAGCGTCGCTGCTATGAATGCCAGCCAACAGTCTGATAGTGGTCAAGCCAGAGGGTTGTCAGCAGGCAGCTCACTTATCACCGCCCGTTTGGCAGGGGTTGAGGGTAGTACCCTGCTTACCGTTACCACCGCCAGCTTAACCGCTATAGCAGTAAGCCCCACCACTGCCACTGTGCGCGTTAATGACAACCAGATGTTTACCGCAACCGGTACTTTCAGTGATGGCAGCACTGAGACAATAAACGACAATGTGGTTTGGACTTCCAGTGATACCGGTGTCGCGGTTCTGAACAGCAATCATCAGGCAACTAGCGGTTTGGTAACCGCACTTTCTGACGGCTCTGCGGATATCACGGCAACCTTGGGTTCAGTGCAGGACAGTGCCGTACTGACGGTTAATGCCGCTTTAGCCAATAACCCGCAAGCGCCGGCAATGGGCGAGCTATCTCGTTTTATTATGTTAGCGAGTCAGGCCATAACCACAACCAGCGGCTCCGCCCTCAGTAACGGTGATCTGGCGATTCTTGATTTAGCACGTACTGCTTATGCCGGTTTTACTCCGGGTAATGTCGCTGGTCAGTTTACTGAACTGAGCAATGGCTTATCTTATGCGCCGGACGACACAACGCCACCTTACGTCGTGCCCACCCCCTACGCCTCAATGGTCGCCTTTATTAACCAGGTTAGAACCGACTTAGGTATCGCTGCGACCTTTTTAGCTGCAGATCCTAATCCGCTGGCAGCGTCTCAAATGCTACCTGCAGAGCTGGGTGGTTTAGTACTGACCCGCGGTGTCTATCGGAATGCCGGCAATGTGATTATTCAGCAGGGCAACCTGACGCTGGATGCTCAGGGCGACCCGGATTCGGTATTTATTCTGGTGATTGCCGGGACTCTAAGCACAGGCGCACCAGGCGGCAACGTTGAGTTAATGGGTGGCGCTCGGGCCAGCAATGTTTACTGGCGTACTGGAGGCACCACTGTGCTGGGCACTAATACGCGCTTTGCCGGTAACGTTTTTGCCTGGCCTCAAATCAATCTGGGCACTGGTGCTGAAGTCACTGGCCGTTTGTTCTCAGTGACCGAGCAGGTCACGCTGGACGCCAATCTGGTTAATAAGCCGCAGTAATGGTTGGTGACTTAAAAAGGATACAAAAATGAAAAACTCATTAATAGTAAAGCGTCATAATAACTTGTTCGTTGTCTGTAGTTGTTTACCGGTGTTACTGGCCTTTAACAGCCAGGCCAATACCGGTCAGGATTACCTGGAAAATGGTTGGTTTATCGGCGTTAATCTGGGGCAATCCACTGCCAATATTGATAGCAACAGTATCCGGGCCAATTTGGAGCGAAGCGGTTTTGCGGTATCTGCAATCACTGAAGACACTCGCCACTTCGGTTATAAACTCTACACCGGCTACAAATTTACACAGTATCTCGCGCTGGAAGGTGGCTACTTTGACTTAGGGAGTTTTGGCTTTAAAGCCGCAACCTTGCCCGTATCAGATTATGCCGGTGAAACCGGCTTAAAAGGCTGGAATTTGGATTTGGTGGCGATGCTACCCCTGTCTTTACACTGGTCGGCACTGGCCAGAGTGGGTGTAACCCACAACAACACCAAAACCCGCTTTAACAGTAACGGTTTAGTTAACAGCGCCGCAAGTAATCAGGATGACGATTACACTAAACACAAATATGGCCTGGGCCTGCAGTACAATATTTCTGATGCCTTTACCATGAGATTAGAGGCCGAACGCTATCGGATGGATGATTTAATAGGTAACCACGGCGATATGGATTTGTACTCGCTAGGTTTAATTTATCGATTTGGCAGCACTGAGGACCGCTATGTCCCTGCTGCTGCACCCGAGCCAGTGCCGGTGATCAGACAGCCTGTCGCCCCGCCACCGCGGCCGGCCCCAGTGACGGCAGAGCCAGAAGTATTAGTGCTGGAGGATGTCCATTTTAACTTTGATACGGCAGAACTCACCCCTGACACTAAAGTCATTTTGCGCCGACATGTCGCAACCCTTAAAGCCAACCCTCGGGCACGGGTTCGTATCGCCGGCTATACTTCGGCCAGTGGTACTGCCGCATATAATCAGGCATTAAGTGAACGACGGGCAGAGTCGATCAAAACCTTTTTGGTAAGTGAAGGCATTAATGCTAACCGCTTTAAAACGATCGGTTTTGGTGCAAGTAATCCGGCAGAGTACGAGGCAAAACCCTCGGCGCTGCGCTCAGATGCAGCCAAAGCTAATATGCGGGGTTTGTTTGAGATCATCGTTGAGTAAGAACCGAGTTGCACACTAATATGCCGCTCACCCCGCCTCCGGTTTGCTTGCCGAACCGGAGGCGGAATCTCAAATATCTTGATAACGTTAGGGAGACTCACACCTAACGTTATCTCTTTGGTTATACTGGCTCACTAAACTGGGCCAGGCCGTTTAAACCGCCTCACGTTACTTTTTGCTTTACCGCATACTCTGGTTTTAAATATTCTTGCGAATCCATAATGTCGGCCAAAATCGCAACCGCATTACCCATATCCGCGTAGCGTAAATACAAGGGCGTAAAGCCTAATCGTAAAATATTGGGTGCCCGAAAATCAGCAATAACACCCCGGTTGATCAAAGCTTGGCACAGTGCATAAGCCTGTGGATGCTGATAAGCCAATTGGCTGCCTCTGGCGCTGGGTTGCAGAGGTGTAATTAAGTTTAGCGACGCCAAAGCAGGCTGTTGTTCGACTAACTGATGAAAGCAGTGACTAAGCGCCAGCGATTTATGCCGCACATCTTGCATAGTAATATCAGCAAATACCGTTAAGGCCGCGTCTAACACGCTCATCGCAATAATCGCCGGAGTGCCACTTAGAAATTGTGCTATGCCGGGCCCTTTTTGATAGGTAGTCGTAAAGCTAAAAGGCGCCTGATGGCCCATCCAACCGGTTAAGGGCTGTGTTAAATGGGCATGGTGACGGCTGGCAGCATACAAAAACGCCGGCGCACCGGGGCCGCCGTTCAAGTATTTGTAGCCACACCCCACCGCAAAATCTACCTGCCAGGCGTCAAGCTCAATAGGCAAGGCTCCTGCACTGTGCGCCAAGTCCCAAATCACTGACACGCCTTGCGCGTGGGCCAGTGCGGTTAAGCGTTGCATATCCAGTAAGCGGCCACTGCGAAAATCGACTTGCGTTAGCAGCAATACCGCAATCTCTGCCGTGATAGCGCGCTCGAGTGCATCAGGATCTTCGCTATCGTCCACTAGCACTAACTGACAATTTTGCTCACCCAATAAACTGGCTAAGCCCTGCACCATGTAAAGATCGGTTGGGAAATTACCCGCTTGCGATAATATTTTGCTGCGCCCCGGCTGCATCAGCATGGCGCAGCTTAACACTTTGAATAAATTTACCGAGGTAGAATCACAACAAATTACCTGACCCGGCGCAGCACCCAGCAAAGGCGCGATTTTTTCACCCACGGTATGGGGCAGATCAATCCACTGATGATTATTCCAACTTTTAATCAAATCTTGCGACCATTGCTCGTTAAGCACCTGATTCGCTCGCAAAGCCGCCACCTTTGGCATCGCACCCAACGAGTTGCCATCTAAGTAAATGGTGTCTTTGGGTAACACAAATTCTTCACGTTTAGCCGCCAAAGGATCTGTCGCATCCAGTAAAGCTAAGGTCGTTGTCGTTAAATCGGGTAATTGCAACATCAGGCGGCTCACTTAGCGATTAATGCTTGCAGCGTTAACAAAAAATACTGAAAGGCGTCGGTTTGCGGATGGATCCAATCAAAATGTCCGGCGTTATCTAACAGGTAAAGCGGCAGGCCGCTGTCGGTAGCCTGAGACAATGGCACTATGCTGTCAGCGCCGCCATGCAGTAAGAAAGTGGCAGGATGTGCAGGCTGTTGCGTAGGGCTGGCCGCTTGATATTGCTCAGCAAGATCCGGGTAGTTGCCACCGATAAATTGACGTGCCGCCCGCTGACAGCCCGTGGCATCACTTTGATAACGGGGTAAATCCGTAATCGCCGCCAGACCAATCACAGCTTTTATCGGCTTTAATGCCGTGCCTTGCGCACCGGTGTTAGACGACTGAACAGATGCCCCAGCCGCCAATAACGCTAAATGCCCACCCGCTGAGTGCCCTGCTAACACCACTTGATTAACATCGATGGGATAAGGGTGTAATGCCGTTTGGGCATGCGCAACGGCGGCTAACACATCATGATAGCTGCCAGGCCAACCGCCGCCCTCATCACCCACCCGACGATATTCTATCGACCACACGGCAACACCGGCTGCGGCAACCGCTTCACTAAATGCCTGCGTATGCTGGATATCAAAGGCATTAAGCCAACAACCGCCATGAATAAAAATAAGCAACGGCACCTTTTGAGATGGGGAGTTTGCCGTTATGTCAGGCAAATATAACTGACCAAATTGCAGTGGATTTTCACCATAGGCGAGCGTTTTGCCGTTCCCCGCCACAGGCAACGCCAAGATACTATTGTAACTCACTTGCGACAACGACTGAGGCTCAGGCTGAGTCTCAGGACGCTGCGCCGTATGATTAACACACGCACTAAGTAACAGGCAGCTTAGCAGGACCGTTAAAGGCGACAATAATGCCGAAAGTTTAGCGGTTAAATGTTTAGAGGTTAAAAGCTTAGCGGTTAAATGTTTAAACGTTATCGGCATACTTAATCACAGTTATCTCACCGGCATGTTGCCACCGGGCGGGTTTATTGATCACGATACGCTAAACCAAAGCCGAATAAGTTCCTAGTGCTTTGCGCCATAAAGCCCGTTTAGGCCTGCAAGTAGCATGATTAATATAAGCTAATCAGGAGATCCAATGGTTGCGGCGTTTAATCCAACCGGCAAAGGTTGGCAAACCCGAAGGAACGCTGCGCTGCGCGACTGGCTTAAAACACTCGCCAAAGGATTGTGATTAAGACGCTTCAAGAATCTGCCACTGCACTGAAAAATGCCAGGGGTTGGCCAAGTCTAATAGCGATATCAATTTACTGCTGCTATAATTTCACCGTGTTCTAAATTAAGAAGGAGAGTTTGATGATTGCAGTAATTACCCACCCGGCGAAGGCTGCGGCGTAAGTTAAACTTTTCGCTTTTTAATTTCACCTGCCTTAGCCCGGTGTTTGCTGACCGGGATCTCTGAAAACCCATTCGGGTTACCTTAACTTTTCCAGAGTTCCTCACCATTTTTACTGTGCGCGCAGTGCTTAACTGTGCGCAGAAGGAAATGCAATGAACTTAGCCTTAACTTTACCACAACTGGGCTGGCAAGCCTTTTTTCAACAACAACTGTCGCTGGCAGAATTTGAACAGGCGCTTATCGCCCGCGTCACAGCGCATCACCGCAGTGGTTATCAGCTAATGACTGAGCAAGGGCCTTGCCATTTAACCACCAGCCTGGCCTTACCTGCGATGACGATTGGCGATTGGCTGCTATTGGATCAAGCCGGCGGTTTTATCCGCTTATTAACACGAAAGTCGCTGTTTAAACGTAAAGCCGCCGGTAACCAGCTGGCCGAACAGCTGATCGCCGCTAATGTTGATACGCTGCTTATTGTTTGCTCGTTAAACCACGACTTTAACTTAAGCCGTATCGAGCGTTATCTGGCACTGGCGCACGAAGCCGGTGCCGAGCCGTTATTGGTGCTGACCAAGGCAGATCTTTGCGCCGATGTGGACGCCTATATCCAGCAGGTAACCAAGCTTGACCCTATGCTGCTGGTCGAGGTTGTGAATGCCCTCGACAGCAGTTGCAGTAGCAAATTACAGCACTGGTGCCGACTTGGTAATACGCTGGCAGTCGTAGGTTCGTCTGGCGTGGGTAAATCAACCCTGGTAAATACCCTGACCGGCAATACGGCACAAAAAACCGCGGCTATCCGCAGTGATGACAGCAAAGGCCGGCATACCACCACCGCCCGCTCGATGCATTTTACTGCTGCCGGCGCGGTACTCATTGATACACCCGGTATGCGCGAACTGCAACTGACAGACTGCGATGCCGGTATTCGCCGCACCTTTGCCGACATTGATGCCCTGGCGAGCGAGTGCCGCTTTAGCAACTGCCAGCATCAGACTGAGCCAGGCTGTACGGTACAACAAGCTATAGCACGGGGGGAGTTAGACGCCAGACGGCTCGCCAACTACCAGAAACTTAATGCCGAACAAGCACGTAATGCGGCATCTTTACATCAGCGGCGTGAAAAAGAGCGGCAGTTTAGTAAGCAGGTTAAGTCGGTAACGTCACTTAAAGCCAAGAAATATGCTGACTAGAAGTTTAGTCACCTAACAGCAACGCCGGTTTGCTTGCCAAGCCGGCGTTACAATATTGGATCGCGATACTACTGCATCTTCTGTTACCGACCATCGCGGAATTAGCCAGCGCCAATATCCGGTTCGATAGCTTCGAAGCATACCTGTTTCACGGCTTTATGCCCCGAGTAGATCACCAGCGACAACGCCCTGGCAAAGCTTACGTCAATTACTACCAAACCTATGTCTAACGTGAAGTTCTAAATACAAAAGGAGCTTTTCCTAATATGGTAAATGGTTACAAAACCTTCGCGCAGTTCATCACCATAAATACTAAGGAGTTCAGATTTCAGCTCAAATAAACTACTGAAGCCATCATTAATTGCATCTTCTTCAACCAACTCATTAAACCTTTTTATGACTATCCTAACAACATGAACATGCATTAAATAGGTTAGATTAACATCATCCGAATAAAATTTATTTTCGTATAACGGCAGATGAGTTGTAGACACGAAATCTACACCCTCGACAAACCTTATCGTGGTAGTCTTCTTACCACTCTCAAACCAGCGACAAAAATTATCAAAAAGAACAAAAAAGTTTCTTGGTACGATGTTCTTATTCAAAATTCTCTCTATCTCAGAAACACCATGCTCAAGAGAAACACTGTAATAGTGTTCACCAACTAACTCGAATTCTCTAACTTTCTTGGGTGTATATGCATTGTTTAACTTTAATACCAGTGTTCCATTAATTGATAAGAAATCCAAACCCATCTTACAAAAATAACTAATAGCATCATCAATGTCCTCGCTGATAGGCTTACCCTTAGGATTGAAAGATGTATTAATAATTGCAGGAACTTTAGAAACATTAGAATATAACTTTAGGACTTCCGCTAAGAATGAATTTGAATCAGGGGAGACAGATTGTACTCTTGCAGAGCGATCTTTATGAAGGAAGCCACAGAACCAATCATTCTCAAAGGGCTTTGCTTCAATCGCAGTGGTCATAAATGAATAAGAAGAATAATCAGAAATCTTGAAGAACTCTGGTAAATCTCCTTCTAAAAAAACTGGGGCTAGAGGCATAAATAGCTCTCGCTCCTTAATATCGTTTATTCTGTCCCGAATATAGCAGCAATCACCCCGAGCTATGATACTTCTATTACCTAAAGCCCTCGGACCAACTTCAGAACGACCTTCGTGAAGTGCGCCAACTTTTCCTTCGCAAAGTAGATTTACAATTGAACTAGGCATATCTTTTGGTTTAAAAACCAAGTAATCAGAAAAATTCTCTAAACAGGAAAACCTATTTAAAATATCTTTGAAAGTATACGAACTTGGAGAGCCTAAATGCGTATTTTTAATAAAAATCTTACTAATTTTTTTATTATCGATGTAATCACCATAACAAGCGTTACCTATACACTGACCAAGGTCTCCTGCAAATGGTGAAAAAAAGATTCTCTTACCAACAAGTTTTTTTTGGAGATATCCATTAGCCCTGCAATTGTATCCAACCCCGCCAGAAATACATATCGGTAGATCAGGATATTTAATTGATAAATAATTCACTTTTTGAAAAATTGCTTTTTCTAACTCACTCTGAACCCAAGCAGCTATGTCAGCTTTAAACTGATTAATTGTCAAAGATTTGTTTTCGGAGGGTATAATCACATTTTTCGATGAAAGGAAATTAGATACAATTTTATCTGCATCTTGTGGTCCAAAACTCTCGCAATATTTGATCTCTGAAGAGAAAAAATTATTATCATCAACAGAAAATATTTTTATGTGGCTGTACTTTCTCTTATCGCCATAAGCAGCAAGCGCCATTAGTTTCCCGGCATTTTCAGAGCTTCCCAGACCTAAGAACTTAGTAAAAGCCCTGAAAACTTCACCAAAACCCATTTCATATGGAGCTTCAAAATCTCTCGAGATTAATTTTATCTCTTTACTATTTATTAAGTAATAAGATTGTTGTTCCCTAGAATTCGTCCACCACTTAGAGTTAGCTTCAGATGAAAGTACATTCCCGCCGCCATCCAGAACAATCGATAAAGATTTATCATAACCGGATGAACAATGAGACGAAAGAGCATGTGAAATATGATGATTGCAAGAAACGATCTCGGCATTCGGAAAAATTTTAGATAAATCGGGAGAAAACTCGTGATCACAACAATTTGAAACCACCACCTGATCAACCAGATCGCTTGTAACATCACATTGAGCAAGACTGCTAGTGAGAGCATTCTCAAACCCCCCTGCATGTTTTACTTTTGTTATACGTTCTTCCGCGACAACTACTTTTAAAACACCATCGACCATCACAGCCACTGCTCCATCAGCTAAGGACTTACCATGACTAGTCATTCCAAGATTAAGACCAACAGTTACTTTACTCATACTTCATTCCTTATAATCTCTGAGCAAGTCGACAAGAGTTATAGTGGCAGCGATAAGTGACAGATCTCTCAAAAGCCTTTCGTTTCCATCTAAAACAAGTGGTAAGAAATTTGGAAATAAATACACCAATACAATCAAAACTAACAGCATCAATCTTAGACGAAGTTTTACTGCTTTCTTCTTAATCAAAACTGGTAATCGAATAGAGTTATCGACGGTTCTTACTAAAGTAGAGTCAACAGTGTAATCAAGTTGGAGATAACTCTTGGTTTCATAACTAACAGAAGGAAGTACAATTGCTAATTTGAGAATGTCATATTTCCCCAAGGCCATAGCAAAATTTTGTGACGTGATAATATGTGGAGTTTCGATCACTTCAATCCCACGTTTCTTATTAGTGTTACCTTCACGTCCAGCGTCTACCTGTCTACGCCATTGCGTTATGATAATTTCATAGCTCTCTTGCGCTATCAAGTCAAAAAAACCATTCTTAATAAAGACTGGAGCACTGTCAGGAGAGCTCGTACACAGAATTGAAGATATTCTATAAAAATCATAACTCTTGAAGACATCTATATTCGAAACAGCTTCAACAGTCCTAACCCAATTTCTATTATCTATATTTGAGTTAACTTGCTTTGGTTCAACATTTTCTAGCTCTTTATTTGCAGTATCAATATATACAAGAAAATTATCACCTTCAAAAAGTGAGTCTAGCTTCTTGCTTTCTTTTGAAGAAAGGAAACTTCCGCTTGGATAAGAAAAATACTCCAATAATTCGCATTCAAAGTAACAAATACTACCAACCTCTTCATGTTTAATATACTTAAGTTTTCTAAGAGGGTAATAATTTGAAAAGGGAGCAGCTGCCTGATCTTTTTCGTCGTAAAACTTGCTAGAATGATTAAAAAATACATATCCCTCCAAACCTTCTATCAACAATGATTTTGAGAAACAATCTTTATTGATCCACTTGTCCTGATATCTAAATCGGAATACAGATCCTATTGGTAAGGCTAAGATGTTGTGTATTTCATATTGGTAAGGGTCTAATGAGTTTACAATGAAATTAATCCTATTTGGCATAATAGTTCCCTCTATTTCTTGAAAACCAATATCTCTTCTTTCTTAACCCCTCCAGTCGGATGGATAAAGTAATTTTGATTAACGCTTCGTTCTTTCCAAACTTGCCTGTGTAAACTCAACTCCTCAGTTAAAAAATTAGTAAGCGGTGAAATTATCTTTTCTTGATATTTTGCCGACTCTCCAATTACTAAACATAAATGGCCATCATTATTCAATGAATTACAAATCTTACTTAAAGTTTTTTTCATACCAGCCATGTAATCTTCAAAGGAGCTACTTCTTTTTCGTTTCCATCTCGCTCCCATTTCATTAGTTTTTATTAAAGACATTTCGTTCCCGAAATCATACCAAAGGTGCGCCAATCTAAAGCCAGTTATGTAGTCAGTGACATTAAGATAAGGTGGAGATGTAACAATTAAATCGAAACCACCAAAACAACGGATGTCTTCCTGAACAATATCTAAATTTTCGCAGTGCTTTTCATTAGATATAGAAATAGATTTTATTTCTCTTAACCCTTCTATTAAACGAGCGACTTTAAGTTTAAAGATATGAAACGCATCTTTCCTTAAAATGTCATCTTTAGGAAATACTTTGTCAGCGTAATATGTATATGGTTTTTTATTCTCCAACCCACTGCAAGGTATTAAAATAGAAATGAAAACCAACTTTAAAACATCTTTTAAAAACCCGTTCTGCTCATCTATTACACTCCAAATCACTGCGAGGTTATTCAAAGTCTCTTTATGATACCAACACTTTAGCTCTTCAATATTAGAAACTGACAACTTTCCTTCACATTTATCAATGTGATTACTTATAGAGTAGTTCTTGTTGGATATTTCATTTACAACTTGAAAGATCTCCCCTTCTGAAACTCTTGTTCTGTCAAGCAACTTAATTTTTACTTCTGTCATAAATGTTGCTACTGGATTAATATCAAAACCAAAGCACTTTCTACGAAGACGGACTGCTTCAATGAGAGTGGTACCACTTCCACAGAAAGGATCCATTACAGAGTCGCCTTCTTTACTGAATTCATTAATTAACATCGCGGGAATTTGGGGGATATATCTTGATGGATACCAAGATAAATTGTGTGGAAACATTTCTTTCGTATTAAGATCCTTAAAATCCCAATCAAAATATCCCAGACTACTCTTTAAAATCTCAATCATCAAATAAACTCTGGTTAACTTCCGTGATAAATATTTCCTCTACCTTACTTTTATAAATATCTGAAGATAGATAGCCTATAGCAGCTGATATAATATCTTTATATAGATAAACCTTTTTAGTATTATTAACAATAATACCAAAAAGAACTTTATTTAGATCACTCCCAATACTGACAATTTCATTATCAACAACTATTTCGACGAGCCGATTAGTTTTTCTGTAATCAGTCGTAATATGAATATCAAAATCAGCACATGATAATTCTAGCCCGCCAGATTTAATAGTTTCGATAATTTCATTCTTTAGCACATTATAATTTTCAACATCATTAAAAAATTCTTTATAAGATACATCTTCTGATGAAACAATAGCAACACATTCTGGTAAATCGTAATTTTTCATTTTACTAGCGATAGAAGATATAACCTCATTACCAGAACTGAGACAATTACTTAATAGCTCTTCATCTGTCATGTGCCTTACATTATTAAGAGCAACTTCTCCTTCAAGTAAAAAAATGTTCTTAATTAATAGAAATATCATAAATTCATATGCCATATAATCCGAAGAATAGATAAACTCTCTATATACTCTGAATCTTAAATCTAACCATTCTTCTACTAACGCTATATTCTTTGAATTGATTAAAAAATATTTCCTATCCTCGGTTACGTTTAGGCATGTAGCAAGTTTTAAAGGAAGCTTTCGATCAAACTCTATACCCATGTACAGTGCCATCCTGGAGACGTTATCGATATTGTCTAAGTCCATTGCCTTATCGCATATTACACAACTTTCATTTCCTTTGATAATTGACTCGACAATTCCTGAACTAATATTGTGTTTCTTTAATATTTCTTTTGATATTGCACCTGATGGGGAGCTACCTATGCCTAATGGTTTATCTAAATTAATAGTCAATTTGTTATTTACTAGCCAACTTGTTTGCTCTACATGATCGAATTTTTTATATCTTGATATCGCCCACTCTACTGCATGACCAAATGATGCACAGCTTATATCGTGGTATAGTGCGGCACATATATAATCGTTATATCTTGATTTTAAGTTATTGTTTTTATAAGACATAATATCAAATAGAATTGCCGTACCAATCGAATGTTCGAGACGACTTATACTAGTAAGGCTTAGCTTGCTGAGTGACCTAAAGTTCATTAGGCCTATTGACTGAAGACGTAAAAGTTCTTTTTGACTAAGTAGGTCACGAAAAATATCGTCGAGTTTTACGGCCCCATATAGAGGATCGAAATAATTCATACCTGTCATCAGCCACATTACCCTTAATTAAAGAAATCTAATTTTTACCATCAACATGCCTTCATTTTTATAGTAAGGCTGTTTAGTGATGATTTACAAGAGAAATTACGAGCTAAACACTCGCATCACTTGTTACAACTTATCAGCTTGTCGAAGGTTTCTCACTGTAATAAAAAGGGGGCATTCGCCCCCTCTTCTTTCACTGCGACTATTACCGGTAAGCCTCCGGGCTTGGGCATGAACACATCAGGTTGCGGTCGCCGTAAACGTCGTCGATACGGGTCACCGTTGGCCAGAACTTGTTTTCTGCCACAAACTGCGCCGGGAAGGCGGCGTAGGTGCGCTCGTAGGCGCGATCCCAGCTTGGGTCCAGAATGTCGGCCATAGTATGTGGTGCATAAGCCAGTGGGTTGTTATCCACTGTCCACTCGCCGGCTTCTACCTTGGCGATTTCGGCTCTGATGGTCGTCATCGCTTCGATAAACTTATCCAGCTCGGCTTTGCTTTCTGATTCGGTTGGTTCAATCATCAGCGTGCCGGCTACCGGGAAGCTCATGGTTGGTGAGTGGTAACCAAAGTCCATTAAGCGCTTGGCGATATCCATCTCGGTAATACCGCTGGCTTCTTTTAATGGCCGAATGTCGATAATACATTCGTGCGCCACGCGGCCATGGGTACCGACATACAGCACCGGGAAGTGCGGGTTCAGTTTCTTGGCCACATAGTTAGCGTTCAGGATCGCGAATTCAGTGGCTTGTTTTAAGCCTTCGCTACCCATCATCGCGATATACATCCAGCTGATTGGCAGAATACCGGCACTACCAAAAGGTGCTGCCGATACTGCGCCATTGCTGGCGCCGGTGCCGTCGATTTTGACGACCGCATGGTTAGGTAAAAACGGTGCTAAATGGCTCTTCACGCCGATTGGGCCCATACCCGGGCCACCACCGCCGTGCGGGATACAGAAGGTTTTGTGCAGGTTTAAGTGCGATACGTCTGAGCCGATAAAGCCTGGCGAGGTTAAACCCACCTGAGCGTTCATATTGGCGCCGTCCATATACACCTGGCCGCCGTAGGAGTGGATCACCTCACACAGCTCGGCGATGGTTTCTTCAAATACACCGTGCGTAGACGGGTAAGTCACCATAATGGCCGCTAAGCGATCGCCGACTTCGGCGGCTTTGGCTTTTAAGTCGGCCATATCGATATTGCCTGACTTATCGCAGTCTACCAGCACAACTTCGTAGTTGGTCATGGCCGCAGTAGCCGGGTTTGTACCGTGCGCCGATACCGGAATTAAACAGATATTACGATGACCTTCGCCACGGCTTTCGTGGTACTTGCGAATCGCCACCATACCAGCGTACTCGCCCTGCGCGCCTGAGTTTGGCTGCATCGAGATAGTGTCATAGCCAGTGATATTGACCAGCCAGTCGCCCAGCTCGTTAATCATCTGGTAGTAACCTTCGGCCTGATCGCGTGGCACGAACGGGTGCAGAGACGCGAACTCTGGCCAGGTGATCGGGATCATCTCGGCGGTGGCGTTCAGTTTCATCGTGCATGAACCTAACGAAATCATCGAGTGGTTCAGTGCTAAGTCTTTGTTTTCCAGCTTTTTGATATAACGCAGCATCTCAGTTTCGCTGTGATACTGGTTAAATACCGGGTGGCTTAATACGGCAGAGGTGCGTACTAAATCGGCTGGGATAGAGGCTGAGCCATTAGCAACAATCTGTGCATCTAAAGCGTTAACCTCTAAGCCATGGCCGGCGCCTAATACGATATCAAACAGCTGTGCGATGTCGGCAGCCTGAGTGGCTTCGCTAAAGCTTACCGCCAGGCTATCGGCCACGTCCGTACGCAGGTTAACACCGGCGGCTAAGGCGCGGGCAACAACAGCAGCGCGATCGGCAACTTTAAAGGTAACAGTATCAAACCAGTGGCTATTCACCAAGGCAACGCCTTTGGCTTTTAAACCAGCAGCGAAGATATCGGCGCTGCGGTGAATGCGCTCGGCGATATCTTTTAAGCCTTGTGGGCCATGGTACACGGCATAGAAGGAGGCGATATTGGCCAATAATACCTGGGCAGTACAAATGTTTGAGTTAGCTTTTTCACGGCGGATATGCTGCTCGCGGGTTTGCATTGCCATACGCAGTGCCTGATTGCCACGGCGATCTTTCGACACACCGATAATGCGGCCTGGCATAGAGCGCTTATAGGCATCGCGGGTCGCGAAGAAGGCGGCGTGTGGGCCACCAAAGGCCATTGGCACACCAAAGCGCTGCATAGAGCCTAATACGACATCGGCGCCTAGCTCGCCCGGTGCTTTTAACAGCATTAACGCCATTGGGTCTGTTGCTACTGCAACAATGGCTTTTTTCGCCTGCAACGCAGCAATTAAGGCGCTGTCATTACGGATATCACCGTGAGTCGTTGGGTATTGTAATAAGGCACCGAATACGTCCTGCTCAGCCGCTTCGCTGGCTTTACCGACTACGATATCAAAACCAAACATTTCGGCGCGGGTTTTTACCACGTCGATAGTTTGTGGGTGCACATCGTCAGCAATAAAGTACAGGTTAGACTTGCTCTTGGTCACGCGCTTGGCCAGAGCCATGGCTTCGGCAGCGGCGGTTGCTTCGTCCAGCAGCGAGGCGCTGGCCAGTTCCATACCAGTGATATCTAACGACAACTGTTGGAAGTTTAACAACGACTCTAACCGGCCCTGGGCAATTTCCGGCTGGTATGGCGTGTACGCGGTGTACCAGCCCGGGTTTTCCAGCACGTTACGTAAAATCACGTGCGGGGTCAGTGTTGGGTGGTAACCCATACCAATGTAAGACTTATACATTTTATTTTTTGACGCAGCAGCCTTTAAATACGCCAGGGCGTCTACTTCAGTGCGGCTGTCGCCAATGGCCAAAGGTTTTGGCAAGCGAATGCTCTGCGGCACGGTTTGCGCAATCAGCTGCTCGATGCTGTCTACGCCAAGTTCCTGCAGCATAGCCGCAGTTTCGGCAGCATCCGGGCCAATATGGCGCTGGATAAATTCGTCGTGTTTCGCAAGTTGCGTCAGGGTTTTCACAGCGGTATGGGTCATGCTCATTATCCTGGTAGTGCTTTCTAACATAAAGCCCCGTTATCTACGGGGCTTTAGGGTGGCAGGATCTGCCGTAATATTAAGCTTCGTCAATCGCGCTCTGATAACCGGCGGCGTCTAACAGGGCGCCGAGCTCAGCTTCGTCTGCGATTTTAATCTTAAACATCCAGCCATCTTCGTACGGGCTGCTGTTTACCAGCTCTGGCGAGTCACTCAGGGCATCGTTTACGGCAACAATTTCACCTGAAACCGGCGCATAAATATCTGACGCCGCTTTTACTGATTCTGCAACGGCGCAATCATCGCCCTGGCCTACCGTTTCGCCCACTTCCGGTAATTCTACGAATACCATATCACCCAGTAATTCCTGAGCGTGCTCAGTGATACCTACGGTGTAGATGCCATCGCCTTCAGCGCGCAGCCATTCGTGGCTGGATGCGTATTTTAAGTTTGCAGGAATGTTGCTCATTGTAAGTTCCTTAGCTGTGTGTTCTTGCCACCTGCCGCCCTGTTAGCACAGGCACGGCCAGGTGAAGCCTCTCTGGTCTTTCCGGCAGCAGGCCGGCATCGTTATTGTATTATTTTTGGCCAGCTATAAAGCTTAGACCAGTTTTTTACCCATGCGCACAAAGGCCGGTTTTACTACTTTTACCGGCACCAGTTTACCGCGAATATCCACTTCTGCTGTATCGCCGGTCGCGGCAGGTACCCGCGCCATCGCAATACTAAAGCCCAGCGTCGGCGAGAAAGTACCAGAGGTAATTTCACCTTCACCGGCAGCAGTAATCACTTTCTGACCATGGCGCAATACCCCTTTTTGCTCCATCACCAAACCCACCAGCTTAGCGGTGCCGGCGACTTTGGCCTGCTCCAGCGCGGTGCGGCCGATAAAGTTACGATCGCCAGGCTCCCAGGCGATGGTCCAGCCCATATTGGCGGCCAGTGGTGATACCGTTTCGTCCATATCCTGACCATACAGGTTCATGCCGGCTTCTAAGCGCAGGGTGTCGCGGGCGCCTAAACCACAGGGTTTGACGCCGGCAGTTACCAGCTGTTGCCAGAAGTCTGCCGCCTGCTCGTTTGGCAGCGCAATTTCGTAACCGTCTTCACCGGTGTAACCGGTGGTAGCGATAAATAAGTTACCCGCCTGCACGCCAAAAAATGGCTTCATGCCAGCGACAGCAGCTTGCTGCTCCGCCGTTAATAAGGTTGCCACCTTGGCTTTGGCATTCGGGCCCTGCACGGCAATCATCGCAAATTCCGGACGCTCGGTTACCGTAACATTAAAGGCTTTGGCTTCAGCGTTGATATGGGCTAAGTCTTTTTCGCGGGTGGCAGAGTTCACTACTAAGCGGAAGAAATCTTCTTGCAGGAAGTACACGATTAAATCGTCAATGACGCCGCCGGTGCTGTTTAACATGCCGCTGTACAGGGCTTTGCCGGGGGTGGTGAGTTTGGCAACGTCGTTGGCTAATAAATAACGCAGGAAGTTACGGGTATTGGCACCGGTTAAATCAACAATGGTCATATGCGACACATCAAACATGCCGGCATCCTGACGGACGGCGTGGTGTTCTTCAATCTGAGAGCCGTAGTTAATTGGCATATCCCAGCCGAAGAAATCGACCATTTTCGCACCAGCAGCCAGATGGCTGGCGTGTAACGCGGTTTTTTGAGCCATTATTTTTTCCTGTTTATTATGCGGGCCGGCAGCTTAATATTGAGCTTGGCTAATAAACCTTTGTTATCAGCCTATTACGCAATACTGCTACCAGTCTGACTAAAAAATACTGCTCGATTATACCCGATACCCCCGCCAGCAAACAGCCCAATTTGGATTACTTTTTGTAATGCGACAGCCGGGGTTACCAAAAAAACTAAGGCAAATTTATGACAGCAATATGGTTCAGTGCCCGTAACCGGATTAATCACGCCAAGACGCCGTAAATACCTCCATGTAGGCTTCATTCAGGCATCCATGCCTTCAAGACTTGGCTTAGACTAATCCGGTTAAGAGCTCTCAATTTGGTTTGGCTAAAGCCGGTAAATCACCGCTATTACCCAGCGCCTGCGCCATCAGTTGCTGTTTAACAAAAGGCATTTTATCGGCCAGCAGCAAACCTGCGCCGCGCAAAAATTTTAATGCCGGCTGCTCATTACTAAAACCACGTTTGAAAGCTTCCATCGCCGCGATCATGCTTTGCGCTTCGGCCTTACGCCAACGCTGATACGTCTGTAACACGCGGGGGGCAAATAGTGGTTTACCCGCCTGCTGTTGTTTGCCTAACAATTCAGCCAAGGCAGTCACATCCATTAAACCCAGGTTCATGCCCTGCCCGGCCAACGGATGAATACTATGCGCCGCATCGGCCACCAGCACCACACGGCCACGCACCCAATCACTGGCATAACGCATCCGTAGCGGATGCACACTGCGCGCTGTTGTCAGCGTTAAACAACCCAGTACACTTTGGCTGGCGGCGGTTAGGGCGCGCGCAAAGGCAGCATCATCCAGCGCCATCAGTTCGCTGGCACGGCTGGTTTCTGCACTCCAGACAATAGAGCAATGCTTAGGATCCGGTAGTGGCAGCAGCGCCAGCGGCCCGGTCGGTAAAAACACCTGCCGCGCCGTCGCCTGATGTGGTTCATCGCAGTGGATCACCGCCACTATCGCATCCTGCTGATAGTCCCAGTGCGTCAAGGGTAACTGTAGTTGTTGCCGTACATATGAATTCACGCCATCGGCGCCAACCAGTAACTCGCTGAGTAAGATCTCACCGCTGCTCAGTTGCAGCAGCACCTCTCGTTCAGATTGCACTAACTGCTGAATTTGGGCAGCGAAATAACAGTGGATCGCCGGCTGTTGCTGTACTTTTTGATACAGCTGCTGGCGAATCGCTTCGTTATCGCAGATCCAGCCTAAATCGGCTGGCTGTGGTGGCTCGGCGGCAAAATGAATGCGGCCAAAGCTGTCGGCATCCCACACCTGCATCTGCTGATAAGCAGCGGCCTGCGCGGCTATGCCATCCCACACACCTAAATGGGCCAGCACCCGTTGTGAAGCCGGATTAAGGGCGCTCACCCGCAGATAAGCAGGCGTTGCCGGCAGTGGCTCGGCGCCCTTTTCCACCAGCGCCACCTTTAAGCCCTGCTCTGCCAATAACAGCGCCAGGGTTAAGCCGGCACTACCGGCGCCAACGATGGTGACATCAAGATTTTGCATAAAGAGTTCCATAACCCATAGTTTGCCGCGCGAGTGGCGTCTTAAGCGGATCGCACAGCAGCATCGCCGTCAGGCCAAGATTACGCGCCAGCGCCACCAGGCGTGAGCGGTTAGAAAAGGTGCGCACTAAGGCGTCGGTCAGCCAAATCACCTGCTGCATATCGGCCTGGCGTTGCTGCTGATAGGCACGCAGCAGCGCATAGCCACCGGCATCGGCTAAACCTTGCTCTGACAGCAGTTGGCTTAAACAGGCAATATCTCGCAGTGCCAGATTAAAGCCCTGGCCGGCAATAGGGTGCAGGTTATGTAAGCTGTTACCTAACAGTGCGGTGCGGTGATTCACCACCTGCTGGCTTTGCTTTAACACCAGCGGGTAAGCGGCGCGGCTGCCCACTGCAGTAAAGACGCCGGCCCGATAACCAAAAGCCTGTTGAATTTGCACTAAAAATTCGTTGTCACTGAGTGCCAGTAACAGCGGCACCTGCTCCGGAGGAACCGTCCAGACCAGCGAATAGCGGTTTTGGGTCAGCGGTAGTAAGGCAATAGGGCCATGCTCGGTAAAGCGCTCGAACGCCTTATACTGATGCGCACTGCTAAGCGCCAGATTAGCGATAATGGCCGCTTGCGGATAAGGCTGCTCCGTTAAACTAAAACCGGCCAGCTGCCGGGTATTGGAAGCACCGCCTTCGGCGATCACCAGTAAGCGGGTACTCACACTCTTGCCGTCATCTAAGGTTAGCTGTTGCCAAGCTTGCTGTTTGTCGATGGCGGCGATGCTGCGCGGCTGTAGCCGGCTTAAATTCGGATGTTCCGCTAACGCCTGATACAGCGCGGCACCAATATGCTCCACTTCGATCACCTGCCCCAGGGCGGGCAAACGGTATTCGTCGGCACTAAGCCAGGTTTTGCCAAAATGGCCACGATCGGATACCGCTATGGTTTTGATTGGGCAGGCCTGCTGGGCCAGTTGTGGCCAGAGTTGCCAGCGTTGTAATAATTCGACACTGGCCGCCGCCAGCGCAATACTGCGGCTATCAAAACTGGCTTTGGATACCGGCGTTTCAGCCTGCTCGATAATGGCGACCTTTAATGCCGGCGCCTGGCGTAATAATGCCAGCGCCAGCATCGAGCCGGCCATGCCACCACCGGCAATCACCAGATCAAAATCGACTGTGGTAGTGCTTGTTACTTGCACGGCTTACCTTATTTGTTGTGTATTTGTGCTGTTACTGGTTACTGTCAGAGCGCCAGGCTAACGATTGGCCATCAGGGCTTCCACTTCCGCCAGGGTTTTTACACAGCCAGCAGTCAGGTTGTCATGGCCGTCCGCGGTCACCAGAATATTATCTTCGATCCGGATTGCCAGGCCCCACCATTTTTCGGCCGCCTCGCTACCCGGTGCGATATAAAGGCCGGGTTCAATCGTCAGCACCATGCCGGGTTGAAACGGCCGATCGTCACCAGCGACCTTATAGGCGCCGACATCATGTACGTCCAGTCCCAGCCAATGGCCTATACCATGCATAAAATACTGCTTACAGGCTTTACTGGTTATGAGCTCGGTCAAATCTCCGTGCAAAATACCTAATTCCAGCAACCCTTTGGTCAGCACCTGCTCGGCAATGGCATTTAACTGTGCAAAGGTGCAACCGGGTTTAACCGCAGCGATACAGCAAAGCTGGGCGTCTAATACCAGCTGATACAGCGCCGCCTGCTCCGGGGTAAAACGGCCATTTACCGGGAAGGTGCGGCTAATATCAGCGGCATAGCCCTGTAACTCACAGCCGGCATCAATTAACACCAGCTCGCCGTCAGTCAGCTGGCTGCTATTTTCGGTGTAATGCAAAATACAGCCATTCTCACCACTGCCGACTATGGTGTTATAGGCCGCGAAACGGGCACCATGCAGCGCAAATTCATGCAGGATCTCGGCTTCTAACTGATATTCCCAGCCGCCGGCATGGCAAAAGCGCATGGCGCGATGATGGGCCTGAGTGCTGATTTGGCCGGCGCGGCGCATTAGCATAATTTCATCGGCACTTTTAATCAGCCGTTGTTCGCTGCTATAAGGCCGCAGATCAATCAGCGCCACCGGCGCCTGCTCACCGCGTTTTTCACGCTGTCTGAGCCCCTGCATAATGGTCAGCACTTCTTGCTGTAATGCCGGTTCATCACCTAAATTCAGATACACCGCCTGCATGCCATTTAATGCCTGCTGTAAGCTGGCGCTACGCTCACTCAGACTGATGGCATTTAAGCCCAGGGTAGTCAGTGCCGCAGCTGGCCCCAGCCGCCGGCCCTGCCACATTTCAGCAAAGGGATCTTTGTCGCGGCACAGCAACAAGCTGCGACACTCGCCCGTGGCGGTTTTAGTTAAAATCAGTAAGGCATCAGGTTCGTTAAAGCCGGTGTAATACCAAAAGTCACTGTGCTGCCGAAACGGATATTCGGTATCGCGGCTGCGGGTTTGCTCGGCAGCCGCACTCAGTAATACCACAGAGCGCTCTGGCAGTTGCGCCAGCAGTTGCTGACGCCGCTGCTGATAGACTTCGATTTGCATAGCAGACCTTAATGTAAGGTTTTATTTAACGGGCCCTTTACCGCCGGCCGCTGTCCGACTTCGTTGTAGCAGCTAAACACCATCAGCCGGATATGTTCCAGTACCAGGAAATAGGCTTCCTCGTTTTCTTCGGCGCTGGCATCGTCCTGCGTACTAAGGTCAACCTTAGTCACTTCACTAAGTTGATTAATCGCTTCGCGTACTTCTTCGCTTAATAACGATAAATCGGTTTGTTGTACCGAGAATCCGACTAAAAACGCCTGCGCCCACTCCACCATCGCTTCCAGCCGCTCAATCAGCGCATCATCGTCATGTGGCAGCAACAGCGCGAAATCATATTCAGCAGCACTCAGGCTTTGTGAGGTATTGCTGATCAGCTGCTGCACGTCGGTTTTTAGCGCCTGAGGCAGGGCCTGACCGTCATTTAAAAAGTCGTGCAGCACCGGCAAAAACTCGCTGGCATCGGCTGGCATACCGCCACACAGCAGGCCACTGATTAAACCATGCAATTCTGCGGCCGAAGCCATCACATAGGCTGCATCCAGGGCTGCGCTCCAGCGCTCATAGCTTTGTACCAGTGATAATGGCATACAGTGCCCCTTATTTACTTATATCTGCTTATGCTACCACTGCTACAGAGCCACGCCAACCTGTGCCTAAACAAGCAGCAGTTGGCCGCTTTTTGCCGGGCTTTGTTTCTCATCGGCATAAAAGCGGTGTTATACTGAGGGCGTTCTCTGGGTTGTTCGTGTTTTGTCGATGTCCCTGAGCCGATAATTGTTTTATTAAGGGATGTTTCTGCGTCGCTTTTGTGCAGGCCCGGCTAGTACTGGGAAGCCTACGGTGGCCATTGGCGTTCCGCCTTGAACCTTGGGTTCAAGGGCTGATACAGGGCACGGCAACTTCGGAGAACACTTCTACACTCTCTTCTTCCTGACAGCAAGGGTTCTAAATTGCTAAATCGGGCACAACTGCGAACTGAAATCCGTAACCGGCGGCAACAGCTAAGCGCTCAGGCGCAGCGGGACGCAGCTATCGGATTAGTGCGACAACTGCTCCCTTGTGCTGAGGTATTAGCGGCGCAACATATCGCGCTCTATCTGAGTAATGACAGCGAAATAGATACCACGGCGCTAATCCAGGCCTTATGGCAGGCCGGCAAGACGCTGTATTTGCCTATTTTGCATCCGTTTTGTGCCGGCTATCTGATATTCCAGCACTATCAGCCAACGACGCCATTAGTACCCAACCGCTTTGGTATTCCGGAGCCGAAACTAAACTGCGCTGAACTACTGCCGGTGCAGCAGCTGGATCTGATTTTTACCCCTTTAGTCGCGTTCGATAGCCTCGGGCAACGCCTTGGCATGGGCGGCGGTTTTTATGACCGTACCCTGTCGCAGTTAGCCGCCAATCATCATTGCCGGCTAATTGGTTTGGCGCATGATTGCCAACAAGTGCCGCAGTTACCCGTCGAGCCCTGGGATCAGCCACTGCATGCGGTAGCGACCGGCAGCCGACTGCTACGCTTTTAATCACTTTTTTTATAAGTCACCGCTTTTCTCGGCGAATTATCCGCGCTAACTAACACTGTCTTTTTTTCTGGCAGCCGATATACTATCCATCTTTATGGCTAAACGCATAAAGCGAACCCTCCATGACGCAAGATGAAATGAAACGCAACGCGGCCCGCGCCGCCGTGGCCTATATCGAGCCACAGACCATTGTCGGTGTCGGCACCGGCTCTACCGTAAACCACTTTATTGACGCTCTGGCCGAGATCAAAGATCAGATCGCCGGCGCCGTCTCCAGCTCTGAACAATCTACCGCCCGCTTAAAGGCACTGGGCATTCCGGTGCTGGATTTAAACAGCATCAGCGGCTTTGGCGTCTATGTTGATGGTGCCGACGAAATTAACGCCGCCAAGCAGATGATTAAAGGCGGTGGTGCCGCCCTGACCCGCGAAAAAATTGTCGCCGCTGTCGCCAAAACCTTTATCTGTATTGTCGATAGCACCAAGCAGGTTGAGGTATTGGGCAAGTTCCCACTGCCGGTTGAAGTGATCCCGATGGCCAGCAGCTATGTCAGCCGCGAACTGGCAAAACTGGGTGGTAAACCGGTAGTACGCGAAGGCGTGGTCACCGATAACGGTAATCTGATTGTTGATGTGCACGGGTTACATATCAGCGAGCCGTTAACGCTGGAGCAGCAGATTAATAATATCGTTGGTGTTGTTACCAATGGCATCTTTGCCGCTCGCGCCGCCGATCTGGTCTTGGTAGGTAGCGCTGAGGGTACTCAGGTACTGCGCTAATACTAAGCAAAACATTTGATAGAACTGTTTTTATAACAATAGCCCCGCTTAAGGGGCAGTGAAGACAACCGGGCAGCATTTTTATTAAGCACAAGAGAAGTGACCATGGAAAAATTTTCGCTGGCAAAAGACAAAATTAAGATCCTGCTGCTGGAAGGCCTGCACCAGAGTGCCGTGCAAACCTTTAAAGATCACGGCTACAGCAATATCGAGTATCTGAAAACCTCGCTGCCGGAAGACGAGTTGATTGAGCGGATTAAAGATGCCCACTTTATCGGCATTCGCTCACGCACTCAGCTTACCGACAAGGTGTTAGAGGCAGCATCCAAGCTGGTGGCGATCGGCTGCTTCTGTATCGGTACCAATCAGGTGGATCTGGATGCGGCCTTAAGACGCGCTATCCCGGTGTTTAATGCGCCTTTTTCTAATACCCGCTCGGTGGCTGAACTGGTGCTGGGACAAATTATTATGTTACTGCGCGGTATTCCGCAGCGTAATGCCGCGGCTCATCGTGGCGAGTGGTTAAAAACCGCCGACAACTCCTTTGAAGCACGCGGTAAAACGCTCGGCATTATCGGCTATGGCCATATCGGTACTCAGCTTGGCATTATGGCTGAGAATATCGGTATGCGGGTGCAGTTTTACGATATCGAAAACAAGCTGGTGCTGGGTAATGCGGTACAGGTGGATTTAGGCAGCTTACTGAAAACTTCCGATGTGATCAGCCTGCATGTGCCGGAAACGCCACAAACCAAAAATATGATTGGCGAAGCCGAACTGGAGCTGATGAAGCACGGTGCTATCCTGATCAATGCCTCGCGTGGCACTGTGGTTGATATCGATGCCCTGACCAGCGCGTTACAAAGCAAAAAGCTGGCCGGCGCCGCCATCGATGTATTCCCGGTGGAGCCTAAAGGCAACGACGAAGAATTTATCTCGCCACTGCGCCAGTTCGATAATGTGATTTTAACCCCGCATATCGGTGGCTCGACTCAGGAAGCGCAGGAGAATATCGGCTTTGAAGTCGCCGGTAAACTGGTGAAATACAGTGATAACGGCTCGACCCTGTCGGCGGTGAATTTCCCGGAAGTGTCGCTGCCAGAGCATAAAGGCCGCTCGCGCCTGCTGCATATCCACAAAAACCAACCGGGTATGCTGACCAAGATCAACGAAGCCTTTGCCCGGCATAATATCAATATCTCCGGCCAGTACCTGCAAACTGTGCAGGAAATTGGTTATGTGGTGATTGATATTGACTCGGCCGATCACGAACTGGCACTGAATGAGCTAAAAGCCATTCCCGGTACCTTAAGAGCGCGGGTATTACACTAAGGTTTTACTGAGTCGCATTATTTACTTAGTCACATGAAAAGCAGAACAGGGGGCCAAGGCCCCCTGCGTTATTAGTGCAGTCAATAATCGGGTACTTTAGGTCCCAATCATACCACCGTCATCTTTGGTAATAATCACCGTCGCTGAACGCGGCCGGCTATTGCCACCGTCCGGCCAGTTACTGGTAAAGTTCGTTACGCTGGAACGATCGCCCGGATGCTGGATATTCACAAACATAGTGCGCTGATCCGGCGTCATAATCACCCCTGTCACTTCACAGTCAATTGGCCCCACCAGGAAACGCTTGATCTGTCGGCTCACCGGATCGGCAACCAGCATGGCATTGTTACCATAAGGGCCGCTGCTTTGCTGAGAGCCACTCATATCCGTTTGGATCCACAGTAAGCCATTATCATCAAACCAGAGACCATCCGGGCTGGCGTGGTGGTTATCTGCCGTCAACACCAGGTTGGTTCCCGGCGTAGCGGTACCAACGTCACCGGCCAGCAGGAAGATATCCCAGTTAAACTGGCTTGAGGCCAGGGTACCGCGCTCTTTCCAGCGGATAATATGGCCAGTGGCATTGTTGGCGCGCGGGTTAGCTGCATCAACCTGCGCCGCAGTACGGTTAGTATTGTTAGTCAGGGTAAAATACACTTCCGAGGTTTCCGGATGCACTGCGCCCCACTCTGGCCGATCCATCTTGGTCGCGCCGGCTATATCGGCGGCCAGGCGGGTATTAAGCAGCACATCCGCCTGATCGCTAAAACTTACGCCGGCCAGAGCGGCCTTGGCAGCAAACTCGGGATTGTTAATATCCAGCGCCAGCCAGTCACCAGAGCCATCGGCGTTAAAACGGGCGACATACAGGGTACCGTCATTCAGCAGATGCCCACCGGCAGTATTGCGGAAGTACGGCTGTTTCGACACATACTTGTAAATATATTCATCCCGCGCATCATCGCCGGAATAAGCCACTAACGGCTCGCCTTCGGTGACCTTGGCAAAGACGATACCTTCATGGGCAAAACGGCCCAGGGCGGTGCGTTTTTGCGGCACACTGTCCGGATTAAAGGGGTCGATTTCAACGATCCAGCCAAAGGTATTGGGTTCGTTGCGGTAATCCTCAGCGGCACTGGCTGCTAATGTCGATGCATTAAAACGCTGATAGCGATCTGCAGCTGGCGTAGCCGTTTCCCAGAAATAGCGGCCATTACTGCTGCCAACGCCATAGCGGCGGTGCTCACGAACCTGGGGGCTATCGCTATTCATAAAGTAGCCCGCCCAGTTTTCCTCCGCCGTCAGGTAAGTGCCCCAGGGCGTGTAACCATGAGCACAGTTATTTAAGGTACCACGGGTACGGCTGCCATCCGGACTGTATTTGGTCACCACCTTGGCATGGCCTCGTACCGGGCCTGCCAGCTCCATGGGTGTTTCACCGGTAATGCGGCGGTTAAAGGGGCTGTTACTGACGACCCGCCAGTCACCATTGGCCGCTTTTTCAATATGCACCACACTGACACCATGCGCCGCCAGCTCTTTAGCCACCTGTTCGGCCGGGCGTGGTAATACCGGTCCTTGCGGATGCAGTACATTCGGCTCGACATATTCATGGTTCATCACCAGCAAGCCTTCGCTGGAGCTATTACCACCGCTGCGCACATCAATCGGGAAAAAATGCATGCCATCATGGTTCATGCCCATTTGCATCGCCTGCTCGGCGGCCGTGTTGCTGGCATCCGCCAGAAAGGCCGGATAGGTGCCGGTGATAGGAGTACCCCAGGCCAGAAAAGGTTTAGCACTATAGCCCGCCGGCACAGTAATGCCATCAACCCGGTTGGCCGCAATGGCAGCAAAACCCAAAAAAGCCGGTGCCGGGATCACACTAACAGGTGGCAAAGGCTCAGCGGTATCGCTGCTATTACAGCCGGTTAGGCCAACGCCCATAATACCGGACACGGCTGCTGCCAAACTGCCTTTTAAAAAGCTGCGCCGCGCCATTCGTTGTTCTAATACCTCTCCAAAGCTCGGATTAGCAGACGTATTAGAGATGGGCTCCAGGCCGGAGTTATCTATTTGAACAGGGAGATTAGGTTGTGTCATGGTCAGGGTTCCTGCGTGATTTATAATATTGGCGCAGAAATTGGAACACGACTATGTGAAAGCCAAATGACATCCAGGTGGCTTTTTGGTTAAAGATTGATTACAAAAAACTGCTTAGAATTGATACACCAGCGACGCCGAGGTTTCGGTGTCAGTAGTTTGCAAATTGCCCTCAGGCCGCGAGTTGTGGCTAACCGAGAAACTTAAACGCATTGCCAGCCGGCCATTAATTTGCGCCGTTAAAGCGCTGCGGCTGGTATAAGCCGAGTTTTCGCCATCGACCGACACATTGCCCTCAAAGGTTTGACGGAAACGGCTACCTTTGTAAATTTCCTGCTCAAAGTTGAGTGCCAAAAACCAGATCAAACCCTTAGAAGTGCTGCCGGAAGCGCCCTCGCGGTAGGCAAAACCCGGGCCGGTTTCCAGATCCAGATAATTGGCCTGCTTTTGATACACCCGGTTGGCATAACCTGTTGCCAGCGAGCCGACCTGCCGGAATGAACCAAACATATCGTAGGCATAGGCACCGCGGCCAAAGAACGAGGTAGAACCGCTTAAAAACTTATAGTTACTCTGCCCTGACAACGCATAGCGTTTTACTGTGGCCTCGGTGCGCACTTCACCGGTTTCACTGTTGGTAAACTGATTCTTTTGGATCCTGCCCTGCACATTATAGCGGTTCCGGAAATAATCATTTTCATGCACCATTTCGGTGTTTACCCGCCAGCCGCGTGCATCGGTGTTGCCATCGATAAACAAAAAGCCCAGCTCAATATCGCCGGTAAGGGTGCCCAGTAACCCCAGGTTCTGTAATTCAGGCACCAGAGGCTCGGCCTCTTCCGGCGCTTCATTGGCACTGACGTGAAACGCCAGCAAGGCCACGACTAACAATAAAAAAACAGGCATGTTTAATCTAATATTCAGTTTTTTTTAATCTACACGCAAAGTGAATTAAAAACGCCTGAACTCGCAGGCGTTATCACATCTTAAGGTATCAGCTCAGGCCAGGCCTGAGCCGGTGCATCAGACAGCGTGCTGCTTAATAAAGCTCAGCGCCTGCTCAATGCGGGCCAGGCTGCGCGCCTGACCAATCAGTTGTAACGTCAGATCCAGCGCCGGTGAATTACCGCCACCTGTTACTGCCACCCGTAGCGGCATCCCCACCTTACCCATACCCAGCGCCAGTTCGGCGGCGGTATCGGTAATTTGCTGATGGATCAGCGCTGGCTGCCAGTCGGTCAACTTAGCCAGTTTGGCATGTAACAATGCCAAAGGTTCCGCTGCTGCCGCAGTTAAATGTTTCTTGGCGGCCGCTTCGTCAAAGCTGCTAAAGTCTTCATAGAAATAGCGGCTGACTTCTACCATTTCCTTTAAGGTTTTAACCCGTTCGGCCTGTACCTGCACCAGCTGCGCTAAACTTGGCCCGGTGCTGATATCCAGTTTTTGCTCAGCAACATGCCAGGCTAAATGGCTGGCGACCTCTTCTGCCGGCAGGGTTTTCATATAGTGTTGATTTAACCAGATCAGCTTGTCGGTATTAAAGGCCGATGGGGCACGATTACAAGCTGACAGGTCGAACAGCTGTACCAGCTCGTCCAGACTAAAAATTTCCTGATCGCCATGCGACCAACCCAGACGAACTAAATAGTTGATCAGTGCCTGCGGCAGAAAGCCGTTATCGCGATACTGCATAACGCCGACCGCGCCGTGACGTTTTGATAACCGCTTGCCATCGTCGCCCAGAATCATCGGTACGTGGGCATACTTGGGAATATCGGCACCCAACGCCGCCAGAATGTTCATCTGCCGCGGGGTGTTATTGACATGGTCATCACCCCGGATAACATGGGTAATGCCCATTTTCCAGTCATCGACGACCACGGTCAGGTTATAGGTTGGGGTGCCGTCACTGCGGGCAATTACCAGATCGTCCAGCTCAGCATTGGCAATTTCAATGCGGCCTTTAATCATATCGTCAATCACGACCACGCCATCCAGCGGGTTTTTAAAGCGGATCACATAAGGCTTATCGGCCGGATGATCTGTACGCTCGCGCCACATACCGTTGTATTTTGGCTTTTCACCGGCGGTCATTTGCGCTTCGCGCATCGCGTCCAGCTCTTCTACCGTGCAGAAGCACTTGTAGGCTTTCCCTTCTGCCAACAGCTGCGCCACCACTTCTTTATACAGGTCAAAGCGTTTGGTTTGATAGTACGGGCCTTCGTCGTGCTCCAGTCCCAGCCACTGCATACCTTCTAAAATGGCGTCTACCGATTCCTGGGTTGAGCGTTCCAGATCGGTATCTTCGATACGCAGAATAAATTTACCGCCATTTTTTCTGGCATATAGCCAGCTGTATAAAGCAGTACGGGCGCCACCTACGTGTAAGTAGCCGGTTGGGCTGGGTGCAAAACGGGTCACTAATGACATAATCTTTCCAATTCAGACAGGCAAAAAGCTAAGAGGCCGGTATTGTAACAATCCACGCCAGCGGATGCACCCGAGGTGTAGTGGCAAAAGCTGGTTTTTTTCACTATGCTGTTTACTTTTGCGGCATACAGCGTGCTTTGCCCGAAAATAAAGTTGACAGCTAAATCACGCTCCCTATAATGTGCGCCATCGCAGCGTGGATTGTTAGCTCAGCTGGGAGAGCACCGCCCTTACAAGGCGGGGGTCACTGGTTCGAACCCAGTACAATCCACCAAAACTCTTAAGCAAAAATTCCAATAGATTGTTATCCCAACCGGGAGAGCACCACCCGCTTTTTACAAAAACACGGTTGCCACTGGTTCGAACCCAGTAAAATCCCACCAAACCCCAACACTTAGCGTCCAGACCAGTGCAGCGCCCTTAGCTGGGTAGTAATTTTCTTCACCGGCTTCAAGGATCACATCCCTGTGCCCTTTCAGCCTCCGCAGCATCCCTGCTGCTGTTACAAAAATTCTACCGCAGCTAAGGGCTTAAAGAGCATCGGTTAGGCATCACGACAATATACTTTTGGCGGCACGATCGTGAACGAGGCGGTAAATGCAGAGTACACTTTTCTGGGGACGTCTTTCGCATGGATGCGAAAGGGGAGCCCCCAGGGATGGGTTCACGGCGTGCCCCAGGAAAGTTGTACGGCGCGTTTAGCCGACGGATGCACCGAGATAGAACCTGCATAACGATGAGCACCAGTAGCGTTGAGATTGGGGCAGCGCCCTTAGCTGGGTAGTAATTTTCTCCACCGGCTTCAAAGATCACATCCCTGTGCCCTTTCAGCCTCCGCAGCATCCCTGCTGCTGTTACGAAAATTCTACCGCAGCTAAGGGCTTAAATAGTATCTGATAGGCATCACGAAAAATATCATAGAGAACAGCAGATATAAGACGAGGTGGTAAGCATTCCGTGCACTTTGTAAGGGAATGTATTTTTCAGGGATGAAAAATGACACAAATTTGCCGGGAGCAAATTTGAACAGCTTTAGCTGGCCCGTAGGGCAAACTTCAGGATGAAGTTTGTAACCGTACAGGGATGTATTCACAGCGTGTCCCGTCAAAGTTGTACGGAATGATTACCGCCGGATGCACTGCCTTAGACTCTACAGCGTCAAGACCAGCGCAGCGCCCTTAGCTGGGTAGCAATTTTCTCCACCGGCTTCAAGGATCACATCCCTGTGCCCTTTCAGCCTCCGCAGCATCCCTGCTGCTGTTACGAAAATTCTACCGCAGCTAAGAGCTTAACTAATATCGGTGAGGCATCACGGAAAATATCCTTCTGGCCGCAAGATCTTGAACAAAGTGGTAAATGCAGAGTACCGATTTAGTGCGCAATCGCCTATTTATTGATCCTGCCCGGTTAACTCAAGGCAAAAAGTTGCTATAGTAGCTTTAGACGAAGTTCTCGGATCCAGCCTGTAATGGAAAATGCACCCAAGCGGGACGAACGCATCCTGATTATTGATGAGCAACCCCTGTCACAAAGCTACCTGCGCTACACGCTGGAGCAGCTGGGTTATCAGAATATTACCATTGCCGAACGGCCACAGCAGGCGCTGGCACTGTGCCGTAACAACCTGTTCGATCTTATTATCTGCTCGTATAACCAGGCCGATGGCAAAGACGGCTTTCAGCTGTTTGCCGAATTAAAATTCAGTGGCCTGCAAAAGCACAGCAGTGCCGTGATCTTTATCAGCGCCGAGACCGATCCGAACCTGGTACACAGTGTTATTGAATTACAGCCGGACGAGTTTCTGGCCAAACCCTTTGTAATTAAAGACTTACAGCTACGTATTGAACGGGTGCTAAAACGTAAACAACAACTGCGCCCGTTGTATCAGTTGCTGGATGCGCAGCATTACCAGGCGGCGCTGAATTATATCGACGAGCAACTTGCTGATGCCAATCAACGTAAATGGTTTCCGCTGCTGTTAAAGCTCAAAGGCGATATTCTGCTGGCACAGCAAGAATTTACCGATGCCGAACATTTCTTTCTCGCCATGCTGAGTATTCAGCCCTTTAGCTGGGCCAAGATGGGTCTGGTACGGTGTTATGTCGCCAAAGGTCAGGAACAGCAGGCGTTTAACTTACTGGAAGAGTTATTACTGCGCAGCGAAAGCCGGCTGTTTGCGCTCGACTTATTGGCGGAACTGGAATTTAAACAACAGCATTACCAGCAAGCCCAACAGCATTTGATTGATGCCGCCGAGCTGGCGCCGCGAAATTTACTGCGCCAGCAGAAATTACTGCAGTTATCCCGCCTGAATCATGATTACGAAACTCAGTATCAGGCGGCACGGGATATGGTGAAATATGCCCGTTACTCGGCTTTTGAACAGCCGGATCTGTATTTGAATCTGGCGCGGGCCAGTATTGATTTTGCGCTGGCCACTGAAGATGAAGAGCAGCACAGCCGCTTAAACCGGCAGGTAAATCTGAGCTTACAGGCGTTACAAAAGCAGTTTGCCAAGCAGGATTTGTGGGAGCAACATCAGGTAGTACAGGCCCGTTTGCTGTATTTACAGGACCACAAAGATAAAGCCAAAGCGCTGCTACGCGATCTGAAAACCGATCAGCCGATCACCTCGCTGGAAGATGCCTTGGATAAGGCTAAGGCGCTGCATGAAGTGGGGCTTACCGACGCGGCAGAACAACTGTTTAGCCAAATCAGCCAGCACTGTAAACAGCAACAACCCGATCCGCTGCTGGGCGCCTATCTGCAACAGGAAGTCACCGAGCGCCGGCAAATGCAACAAGGCCCGCGCGAGCTTAACAACAGCGCTGTACAGCTTTATCAACGCGGACATTGGGAGCAGGCGTTTGAAGCCTTCGCTCTGGCACACAAGGTGATGCCGAAGAATGCCGGTATTGCACTCAACTTACTGCAAACCCTGCTAACCAGCCCAAGACCTCTGTGCGCACCAGACCTGCGCTATCGTTTGCTGCAACAATGTGAGCTGGTTGTCGCCGGCGCCAGCCTTAAACCTGAGCAGCAACGTCGTTATGAACAGCTAAAAAGCAAGCAACAGCCGTTATCGATGAATGCCTGAGCCGCGGTACTTTATTTCTCTACCGGCTCCGGCCATTCGCTAAAGATCCGCGGCAGGGTTTTCGAGCGCAGCAGCCAGAATAGCCCCAGCCCCAGACCAAACACCGCAACCAGCCGCCAGGGCGCATCCAGGATCACATCCGGCGGTAAATCGTAAATACTGTAAGCCAAATCGGCGGCGCAGCTGATAAATAATAAGCCGCGGCTGTAGCGCCAGATGGCGCGCCAGGCGGCGCTGCGTTTATCGCTGCGTTGACTTAGTGCCGCCACTACCAACAGTACCGGCAAGGCAATGACACAGGCAATCAAAAAGTCCTGCTGTTGCGGATAGAACAGTTTCAGTAAATCTTTTTGCTGCGGCGGCAAGGTCAATACCAATACCCAGCTTAAATAAGGACGCAGCAGCAGCGCCAGCAACCAGTAAAAGCGTTGTGGTATCGGCGTCAGACCGTATTTATCCAGCAGAGGCCAGTCTTTCATGCCTGTCGCTTGCGTTGTGCCAGCATCCCCAGCAGCACAAACACTGCCAGGCTCACCCAGGGTAGCCAGAGGTTGCTTAAACCCGCCAATTGCTTGGCCACCAGCGGCGTTAAAAACAACGTCAGGGCGCCATAGCCAAAGGCACAAAGCAGCACAAAAATAGCGGTGCGCCAGATAAAGTGCCAGTGTGCGGTTTGCCGGCGTACACTTTGATTTAGTGTATCGCCAAACACCACCAGTGTAGTTGCCACCATGGCCAGCGCCATATCGCGCACATAGGGGCGAAACAAGGCGCCCCAGTCCAGTAATAAGCTAACTAACCAATCAGGCATCCGGGCTGACTCCATACTGCTTAAACAAATCCAACATCTGTTGCTCATCCCAGACCGGTACCTGTAATTCACTGGCTTTCGCCAGTTTCGAGCCGGCATTTTCGCCGGCAATCACGGCATGAGTTTTCGCTGACACCGAGCCGGAGACTTTGGCGCCCAGCCGCTGTAATAACGCCTTGGCTTCATCACGGCCCATACTGCTCAAAGTACCGGTTAATACGATGGTCTGGCCGCTTAACGGCTGCTCGGTGACCTGTTGCAGCGCTATCGCTGGCCAATGCAGGCCCTGCGCCAGTAAGGCGCTGACCACCTGTTGATTATGCGGCTCGCGGAAGAAATGATACAGATGCTCAGCAACGACAGTGCCGACATCAGATACCGCCAGTAACTGCTCCATTTCAGCCGCCATCAGGGCATCCAGGGTCGCAAAATGATTGGCCAGATTCAGCGCCGTCGCCTCACCCACTTCCCGGATCCCTAAGGCATAAATAAAGCGCGGCAAGGTGGTACTTTTCGCGGCTTTAATGGCATTTAACAGCTTTAACGCCGACTTCTCGCCCATCCGCTCCAGGCCAACTAAAGACGGCATATCCAGGTCAAAGATCGCATCCGGTGTTGTCACCAGTTGCTGCTCGACTAGTTGCTCAACCAGCTTATCGCCCAGACCTTCAATATCCAGCGCCTTGCGCGAGACAAAGTGTTTTAGCGATTCTTTCAGCTGTGCCGCGCAATATAAACCGCCACTGCAGCGGGCCACTGCTTCACCACTCACCCGCTCCACCGCCGAACCACAGACCGGGCAGGCGTCGGGGAAGATTACCGGTTTTGTCTTTGCCGGACGCTGCTCGGTAACCACGGCAACAATTTGTGGGATCACATCGCCGGCGCGGCGCACTATCACTTTATCGCCAATTTGTACGCCCAGCCGGTTTATTTCGTCCTGATTGTGCAGCGTGGCATTACTGACCATCACTCCGCCGACATTAACCGGCTCCAACCGTGCGACCGGAGTGATAGCGCCGGTGCGACCGACCTGAAAATCCACGTCCAGTAACGTGGTTAGCATTTCCTGCGCCGGGAATTTAAAGGCAATGGCCCAGCGCGGCGCGCGGGCGACAAAGCCCAGCGCCTGTTGCTGCGCCAGATTACTAACCTTAATAACGACACCGTCAATTTCATAAGGCAGTGCCGCGCGTTTGACCAGGATCTGCTGATAGTAGCTCAGCGCTGCTGCTGTACCCTCAACCAGGCGGATCTCCGGGCACACCGGCAAGCCCCAGTCTTTTAGCTGCTGCAGCCGCTGATAATGGCAGCGATTGTTTAATAGTGTCTGCGGATCATCCAGTTGACCAACCGCATAGGCATAAAACATCAGCGGTCTTTTCGCGGTAACGGCCGGATCCAGCTGCCGTAAACTGCCCGCGGCGGCGTTACGCGGGTTGGCAAAGACTTTTTCACCGCGTGCCTTGGCATCGTTGTTCAGCCGTTCAAAACCAGACAGTGGCATAAAGACTTCGCCCCGCACTTCCAGTACCGGCGGTACTTCACCGGTTAAGCGCAGCGGGATCGCCCGGATGGTGCGGATATTGGCGGTAATATCTTCGCCGGTGCTGCCATCGCCGCGGGTTGCCGCCTGCACTAACACACCCTGTTCGTAACGGATACTGACCGCCAGGCCATCTAACTTAGGTTCAGCACAAAAGCTAAAATCGCCGGCAAAGTCCAGCCGATCCTGCATCCGTTTTACAAAGGCCAGAAAATCGCTGTCATCAAACGCATTGTCCAGCGATAACATCGGTACCTGATGGCTAACCTGGGAGAACTTGGCTAAGGGTGCGCCACCAACCCGCTGTGTTGGTGAGTCGGCGGTAATCAATTCTGGATGCTGCTGTTCCAGTTGTTGCAGCTCGCGGTACAGCCGATCGTATTCGGCATCCGGCACACTGGGGGCGTCTAACACATAGTATTGATAGTTATACTGTTCCAGCTGCCGGCGCAGCTGAGCGATTTGCTGTTCAGGAGACATCATTTGCAAACTCACCAACAAAAACGGCAGGATAATCCTGCCGTTAGATTAAAGCCTGGCAATCAACCGCGGATCAGTTGTTGCCGCTGAAACTCGCGGATCCGCTCGACATAATGCCGCACGGTTTGCACCGTCAGCACACTGCGCTGACCGTCTAACACCTGACCACCGAACTCTTCCGCCAGCTTTTTCGCGGCGTTATTCATCAGGTTAAAGTTTTGCAGCGGCTCGCCCGGTCCGGGTAGTGTCATAAACAGGCTCAGACCACGGGTGCTTAGCTCGTCCATGCGCTCAATATCAAAAGTGCCGGGATTAAACATATTGGCCAGACTAAACAGCACCTCACCGGTACCGGCACTGTCCTGATGCCGGTGGAAGATGTCCATATCGCCGTATTTAAAGCCCAGCATGGTTAACACCGATAACAGCTCCTGACCGCGGATTTCTTTCTGCTCAGGCAGCAATACATAGAGGATCAGCACTTCTGAGGGCGCAGCAGCGGCGTCGTCTGCCGGCTCGTCGGCCGCCATCTCATCGTAACCGTAATCAGTCTCTTCCGGCAGCAGTTCATCCTGCTCCGGAATGCTCGGCTCATCTAAGGCCGAGAAATTAAATACCGGCTCTTTCGGCTCAGCAAATAAGTCGGTTTGCTCAGCCGGACGCTTAACATCAATTGGCCGGCTGGTGGGTTTGGTTGCAGTACGGCTTGGGTGCAGCTTGGTGCGCTGCTCGGCACTGCCTTTGCCGGCGCCCTTTACCACCCTAACCTGACCAATACCGTATTCGTCAAAACCTTCACCCGGACGCTCGTCTTTGCTGTCCTCCTCCGGATGATAGCGATGCTGTACCTTGTTACTGTTTTTTCGCACCGTCCACAGACCATGCAAAAACAAGCCGCCCAACACCAGGGCCCCGATAATAATTAATACCAAACGCAACTCGCTAGCCATTTGTTATACCTTTTGCTCTTTTAGGCTACTGCCAGTTTGACAGCATCATCCACATCTACTGCGACCACGCGGGACACACCGGGTTCCTGCATCGTCACCCCCATCAATTGCGCGGCCATTTCCATGGCAATTTTATTGTGGCTGATATAAATAAATTGTACGGTATCCGACATTTCCCGCACCAGATTACAGAAGCGCCCTACGTTGGCATCATCCAGCGGGGCGTCAACCTCATCCAGCATACAAAACGGTGCCGGGTTAAGTCTAAATATTGAAAACACTAATGATAAAGCGGTTAAGGCTTTTTCACCACCCGATAATAAATGAATTGTACTGTTTTTTTTACCCGGCGGTCTGGCCATAATACTAACCCCGGTTTCCAGCAGGTCATCATCGGTCAGATCCAGATAGGCACTGCCGCCACCAAACACCTTTGGAAACAGCTGTTTTAAGCCGTCATTCACTTGATCAAAGGTCTCTTTAAAGCGTTGCCGGGTTTCGCGATCGATCTTACGGATCGCGGTTTCCAGCGTATCCAGCGCTGAAGTCAGATCCTGATGCTGGGCATCCAGATAGGCTTTGCGCTCGGCCTGTTGCTCATACTCTTCAATCGCTGCCAGGTTAATGGCGCCAAGCCGGCTAACTGCCTCCACGGTTTTATCCAGCTGTTGCTGCCACTGTGCTTCATCGGCATCGGCCGGCAATTCAGCCAGCACCTCTTTCATATTCACCTGCTGCTCACGCAACAACTCCAGCATATTATTAGCACGGATCCGGTAGCCTTCAGCATCCAGCCGCAGATTTTCCAGCGCTTTTTGCTGGCTGCTTAAACGCTGGGTAATGCCGCTTTGTCCCTGCTCCAGCTCACGGATCTGTTGCTGGATGGCAGCCAACTGCTGATTGGCACTGGTTAGCGCCTGTTCGGCGTCACTGCGCTGCAGCAAGCTTTCCTGCAACTCCTCTTGCAGTTGCAATGCCGGATCCTGTTGTTCGTCCAGCTGTAGCTGCAATTCGGCCAGTTGCTCCAGCCATTGCTGTTGTTGCAAAGCCGCGCGACTTAAACTCAGTTCGACACTTTGCAATTGCTGCTGACAGAGCCGTTGCTGCATTTGCAGCTGGCTGTGCTGACCTTGCTGTTGCTGCAATTGCTGGCGCAACGTCTCTTCCTGCGCCCTGGCCTGTTGCTGGCGCTGCTGTAACTGCTGCTCCTGCGTTACCGCCTGCTGATACTCTTGCTCCGCCTCTGCAAGCTTAAGTTCGGTTTGCTCTGCACTTGCCGCCAGCGCCTGTTGCTGTAACTGTAATTCTGCCAGTTGCTGCTGCAGCTGTGTGCTCTGTTGCCTTAATTGCTGCAGCGCCTGCTGTTTTAACTGCACCACCGTATGCTGTTGCTGCCGGGCTTGTTGCTGGCTGCTGAGTGCTGCATTAAGCTGGCTAAGTTGCTGCTGTGCCTGTTGTTGCAATTCAAGCTGTTGTTGCTCTGCTGCCGCAGCTGCTGCAAGCTCCTGCTCAAGCTCAGCTAACTCCTGCCCTAATTGTTGTAACCGCTCCTGGCTTAACAAACGGCTATCGGTCAGCGACGCCTGGCTTTGCTGGCCCCAGTTAGTGCCGAACCATTTACCCTTAGCACAGATCACCGATTGTCCGGGCTTAAGCTGTGTCAGCATCGTTAGCGCCTGCGCTTCATCCGCCGCCAATAAAATTTGCCGGAAATAATCCGGATATACCCCTGAGCGCACCACGCTGGCCAGGGTATTTGCCGGCGCCGCGTTGTCGCCAGCCACTGCGGTCACATACAGCGCTTTGCCCGCAGTATGAGCAGCCAGCTCAGCCTGTTGTAGTGCGCCCAGTGCCAGCGTAACAGCCAGCGCCCAGCCATCTGCAATTTGCAGCTGCTCTGCCAGTAAAGGCCCGCTGCTGCTGGCTTGCTGTTGACTCTGGCTAAGACGTTGATGCTCGATTCTCAACACTTGCTGTTGGTTTTGCCACTGTTGGCGCTGTTGGGTTGCCTGCGCGCTCAGCTGTTGTTGCTGCGCCAGTGCGGCAGTAAGCTCTGCCTGCTCTAGCTGCAATGCAGCGACTTGCTCTGCCAGCTCCTGATGCCTGGCTTCTGCCAGCGCCAGCTCTTGCTCTGCCTGCTCAGGCTCCAGATGGGCCAGCTGTTCAGTTAACTTATGTTGCTGTGCGGCCAACTGATGTTGCTGCTGCGCCCAATGTTGCAGTTGCAGCCGCCACTGCTGCAGTTGCTCGCGGCGCTGATAATGCTGTTGTTGCCAGTCTTGCCAGTTAAGCTGTGCTTCGGCTGCCTGCTCCGTCGCTGCCAGCAATTGTGCCTGTAACTCTTGCTGCTGCTCAGTCAACACTAGCAGTTCCGGTATCAGCTCTTCCAGCTGCGCTTCAAGCTCGGCGCGTTGCAGCTGCTCCTGCTGCTGTTGCTCATGAAAACCGGCCAGACTCAGCTGCTTTTGCTGGATCTGCTGACTAAGTAACTGTTGTTGCTGACGCTGGCCGACAATTTGCTGCTCCAGTGCACTGATCCTGTTACCCAACTGATAGTACTGCTGCTGACACTGCTCCTGCTGTTGCCGTGCAGTATTGGCTTGTTCACGCAATTCGGTCAGCACCCGCTCATCGCCCGCCTGCGCCGCCTGATATTTCTGCAGCTCGGTTTCCTGCTCGCGCAGCTGCTGTTCCAGTTTGTTTAGCGTGTCATTAAAACCCAGCCATTTAATCGTTGTCAGCTGGGCACGCAGTGTGCGCTCCTGCGCTTTCAGCTCTTTATAGCGCTGTGCGGTAGCTGCCTGCCGCTTGAGTTTGTCGATATTTTTACCCAGCTCTTCGCGCACGTCGGTCAGGCGATCCAGATTATCCCGGGTATGTTTAATGCGGTTTTCGGTTTCGCGCCGCCGCTCTTTATAGCGGGATATGCCGGCGGCCTCCTCAATAAAGACCCTGAGCTCCTGCGGTTTAGATTCGATCAGACGCGAGATCATGCCCTGTTCGATAATGGCATAGCTGCGGGGGCCCAGGCCGGTGCCAAGGAAAATATCGGTAATATCGCGGCGGCGGCACTTACTGCCATTTAAGAAGTACAACGACTGGGCATCACGGGTCACGACGCGCTTGATCGCAATTTCACTGCGATCCGCCAGATTGCCGGCCAGCCGGCCCTGAGTATTTTCAAATACCAGCTCGACGGAGGCCTGCGACACCGGTTTGCGCTGCGCCGAGCCGTTAAAAATCACGTCGGTCATTGCATCACCGCGCAGGTTTTTCGCCGAGCTTTCGCCCAGCACCCAGCGCACCGCATCAATCACATTGGATTTGCCACAGCCGTTTGGCCCCACTATGGCCGTCATCGCTTTCGGAAACGGCACTGTAGTAGGGTCAACGAAGGATTTAAAACCTGCCAGTTTGATCTGTTTTAAGCGCATCCGGCTGTGCTGAGCTGATTAGAGTATTAACGACAAATCTACCGGCTTTGTCTGCCAGTGTCACTTGCTAATTCGATTAACGGGCTGACTTTGCAGATTTTTTTTACGCCAACGTTCGGCCTTTGCCAATACATCGATGTTTTTACGCACCGGCGCCGGGGCCGCACTGATAATCACCACCGGCCGCGATACAATCAGGTTATTCGGGTAGATCACCCGCTCCTGCTCTTTGGTGCGCAGCACGGTGTTAAACAAATGGATCTCGGCAATATCGCCTTCCAGTGCATTATTACCATCAATGATCCTGACCTTACTGCCTTCGGCAAAGTCCTTCTGCCCCAGCAGGATAAAGAAGGCAGTGACATTGCTGATCAGCGACCAGGACGCAAATAAGGCGACACCGGCTACCGCGATAATTGAGGAGGCCAGTACCAGCAAACCACGGATATCCACACCCCAGATAATGCTTAGCACTACCAGTAGCAACAGCATGAGCAGGATATGGAAAACCACTATGGCTCTTTTATTCATCTCCGGCCGCATCCGGCCACCAGCCAGTAAACCGTAAATCAGCGGCACCAGCCGCCGGCTGATCAGAATATAAGCCAGCACCGAAAGCAGTGACAGGCCAAGCTGTACCATCGCCGGGCTCAGATAACGGCTTAATTCCGTCAGCAAGACGCTGTCGGCAATAATCGATTCTTCCAGACTCATCGCTTAATCCAAATCGTTTAATGGCCAGCTGACGATGTAATCTTCAAAGTCATCCAGGTTGACCAGATCTTCAGAGATGGTTTTATTGCGCACTGACATTTGCTTCTTGTGCATCAGACTTTTTTTACCGCCGTTTAACAGTGGATGCCAGGACGGCAACCCCCGGCCTTCATATAACCGACGGTACGCACAACTATTGGGCATAAAGAAAATATCTTTCAGATTGTCTTTGGTCAGCTTAATACAATCCGGTACCAGTACTGTGCGCTGACTGTACTGGGTGCACTCGCACTTATGACTATTCAGATAACGACAGGCGATATTGGTAAAAACCACCTCTTCACCTTGTTTTAGCTCAGCGGTCGGGCCTTCTTCCTCGTCATCATCAATAAACTTGTTCAGACAGCATTTGGCGCAGCCATCACATAAGGCTTCCCACTCAGCGTCGTTCATCTCGCCTAGGCTTTTTTGCTCCCAGAAGCGTTCGGTCAGGCTCATTTATACCTCAACCCGGCTATCTATTTTCAGCAGATCGGCCAGGATCACACTTAGCTTATCGCCAGCCTGCAAAGGACCAACGCCAGCCGGCGTGCCAGTCAGCACCAGATCGCCGGGTAGCAGGGTAAAGTGCTGACTCATTTCACTGATCAGTTGGGTAATACCGCGGATCATATTGGCACTGTTACCCTGCTGGCGCAGCTCACCATTCACCAGCAAGCTAAAATCCAGCTGTTGCGGATGTTGTACTTGTGCTTTGGGCACCAGCGGTGACATCGGACAGGCGCCATCAAAACCTTTAGCAATTTCCCAGGGCCGCCCCAGTTGTTTTAAACGCCCCTGCACGTCGCGTAGCGTCAGGTCCAATGCCAGCCCATAGCCCCAGATGGCCTCAGTAACCTCAGCAAAGCCGGCATTTTTCAACGGTTTGGCGATCAATACCGCCAGCTCCAGCTCATTATGCACCTCACCGCGATCGGTGGGGATGCTAAAAGCCGGCGCCAGCGGCACCAGCGAGGTGGCCGGTTTGATAAAAAACAGCGCTTCGGGCGCGGTTTTACTTTGCATCTCGGCGATATGATCCTGGTAGTTTTGCCCGATGCAAACAACCTTACCCAGCGGCAGCTCAAGCGCCTGCCCCTGCCAATCCTGATGCTGGTACATTAACTTTGCTCCGCGACAATAAGATCTGCCAGATAGCCGACACTGGTGACAAAATAGTAAGAGCGGTTCCAGTGCATCAGACTTTTATAGTTATCATACGCCAGGAAAGCACGGCCTTTCGGGCCATCCGGTAACACCAGAGCGGCGCTAATTTCACGTTGCGGCAGCGCTTCACCATTTAAGCGCCGTACCCCTAACTTATGCCAGTCGGCCATACTGCGGGCTGAAGCATCCCAGCGGCTTAGCCACTCATTACGCGCCAGGCTACCACGCTGAATCGCATGAGCGGCGTCAAAACCGGCCGGCAGTTTTACTTCGCGGCCCCAGGTCAGGCTGTTATTCCAGCCCTGGCGTTTCAGGTAATAGGCAATAGAGGCAAATACATCCAGCTCGTTAGTCCAGATATCTTTTTTACCATCACCGTCACCATCCTGAGCATAGGCGAGAAAGGAGCTTGGCATAAACTGGCTTTGGCCCATGGCGCCGGCCCAGGAACCTTTCATATTCTCTAGATCGATATGCCCCTGCGCTAAAATATCCAGAGCATGGAAAAACTCAGTGCGGAAAAAGGCTTCACGCCGGCCTTCGTAGGCTAGCGTTGCCAGCGCTGACGGGATCGAATAGTTACCCTGAAAACGGCCAAAGCTGCTCTCCAGACCCCACAACGCCACGATAAAGCGCGGTTGCACGCCGTAGCGCTTACCAATTTCTTCCAGCTGTGGCTGATATTGCTGATAACGTTCGCGCGCCATGCGGATCCGGGTTTCACTGACCCGCTTCGGCAAATAGGTATCCAGCGTTTCGACTACTTCCGGTTGGCTGCGGTCAGCGCTGACCACCCGCTCATGAAATTGCAGGCTGCTAAACACGGCTTCCAGCAACGCCTGATCATAGCCGCGGCTTTGTGCTTCGGCTTTCAGGGCTGCGGTATAGCTTTGAAAATCCGGTTTTGCTTCTTCGGCCAGACTCTGACCATTGAACCAACCGGCTGCCAGCAGCAGGCTGGCAATAAGCTTCTTTTTCATTCTGACTCCTTGTTGCTGAGCGTCGTTTGCGGCAAAGCCGCGCGATGCTCATCCAGCAGATTAGCTACTGGCGGGGGTAATTGCAGGTAAAAGCCTTGCTGCTGCAGCGCCGCTTTCACCTTTTGAATATCGGCCAGGGCTAAATGTTCCCGTTTGGCCAGATTTAACACTGTCACCAGCTGCGGTTGCCCAAACGTGTCCAATAAGGGAGCTGGTACCTGGCTAAAGTCGTCCCGCTTTTCAATATACAGGTAGGTGCCCTCTTTTCGTGGGCTGCGATATACCGCACATAACATAGAATAAAACTACTTCATCAACTTGCCTAACAGATGGCAAGACTATAACATGAACCGCTGATCAAGCGTAACGACAGAGCTTGTCGGACGCAGAAAAATTCTCGCTGCGACAGCAGTAATAATAATAGTAAAAGCGCTGAACTTTTATGTCTGAACACTCCTTAGAATTAAAGGGCAGTTTATTCCCTTTATCCGTGTTACATTGCTCCGATCTTAGCATCAGCAGTCTGCAATCCCTGTTAACTGCCAAACTGGCACAAGCGCCGGCCTTTTTCTATCAGGCACCGCTGGTGATTAACTTACAGGATAACGACAGCAACCCTGACTTTGCCGCGCTAAAACAGTTATTTACCGAGTTAAAGCTGGTACTGGTCGGGGTAACGGGTGCCAATGCCGCGCAAAAAGCGGCTGCGCAGCAAGCCGGTTTAGCGGTATTGCAAGCCGGCAAGAGCAATACTGCCAAAGCGGTAGAGCCGGCACCACAGAGCCCCGCGCCAGAGCGTTCAGCACCGGCACAGGTGGTGGTACAACAACAGGCCATGGATAGCAAGATCGTCGAGCAGAATGTTCGCTCCGGTCAGCAAATCTATGCCAAGGGCGCCGATTTAATTATTAAAGGTGCCGTTGGCGCCGGCGCAGAAGTGATTGCCGATGGCAATATTCATATTTATGGTTCGCTGCGTGGCAAAGCCATTGCCGGTGCCAGTGGCGACAGCAGCAAACGCATTTACTGTTACAACATGCAGGCCGAATTGGTCTCAATAGCCGGGAATTACTGGTTAAGCCATAGTCTGCAAGGCGAGTTTTGGGGTAAACCGGCCTGCATCCGCTGGCAGGGCGAAAGTTTAGTCATTTCAGAATTAGTGTAAGGAAAGTCACTATGGCAAAAATTATTGTGGTTACCTCTGGCAAGGGTGGTGTCGGTAAAACCACCTCCAGTGCCGCTATTGGCACGGGCCTGGCGTTAGCCGGTAAAAAAACTGTAATTGTCGATTTTGATATCGGCTTACGGAATCTGGATCTGATCATGGGCTGTGAACGCCGCGTGGTCTACGACTTCGTTAATGTGATTAATGGCGAAGCCAATCTGAAACAAACGCTGATTAAAGATAAGCGGGTCGACAACCTGTTTATCCTGCCGGCCTCGCAAACCCGCGATAAAGACGCCCTGACCAAAGAAGGCGTAGAGCGGGTGTTAAATGAGCTGTCTGCTGAATTTGATTTTATTATCTGTGACTCACCGGCCGGTATCGAATCTGGCGCCATGATGGCCCTGTATTTTGCCGACGAAGCCGTCGTGGTAACCAACCCGGAAGTGTCTTCAGTACGTGATTCAGATCGCATCCTGGGTATGCTGTCGAGTAAATCCCGCCGCGCTGAACAAGGCCTGGAAGGGATTAAAGAGCATTTGCTGTTGACCCGTTATAACCCGGAGCGGGTGATCAAAGGCGAAATGCTCAGTGTCGAAGACGTGAAAGAAATTCTGGCCATTGAGCTGGTAGGCGTTATTCCAGAGTCGCAAGCGGTGCTAAATGCGTCGAACTCAGGCCAGCCAGTTATTCTGGATGAAGAAAGTGACGCTGGCCAGGCTTATCTGGACACGGTAAAGCGTCTGCTGGGTGAAGCAGTGCCATTCCGTTTTCTGACGGTGGAGAAAAAAGGATTTATTAAAAGGTTGTTTGGAGGCTAACTGATGTCGTTACTGGATTATTTTCGTTCAACTAAAAAAAATACCGCCAGCACTGCCAAAGAGCGCCTGCAAATTATTGTGGCCCATGAGCGGAAAAGACGCTCCGGGCCGGATTACCTGCCCCAGCTGGAGCGCGACATTCTGGAAGTGATCCGCAAATATGTGGATATTCCGGCCGACCAGGTCGCGGTATCACTGGAGCAACGTGGTGATGAGTTATCTGTACTGGAGTTAAACATCACCTTCCCTGATGAAAAGCGCTAACAGGCGCTTTTCACTTTTTATCTGTCAAAGGAGCAGACAATGCGTAAGACCCTGATTGCCGCCGCTGTGGTTGCTGCCGGCGCCGCCGGTTATTATTTTCTGAGTAAACAGGACAGCCAGGCTTTTCATGCCGAGCTGGCCTATGTACCGGCTGATACGGTGCTGTTTTCCGGCCAGTTTAAAGCGCTGGATATGGTCAGTTATCTGGCTACCGTTGGTATTACACCGGACTACCTGAAGGGCGAAGACCTGCAACAGGGTTTAGCAGTGTTACAACAGCAGGCTCCGGCTGCCGGTCAGTTTGCGCTGGCGTTGTTTGAAGGCTTTATTAATGCGCTGGGTAGCCCGGAGCAGTTTGAACGCGAAACCGGTATTGCCAACGCGTCACGCTCCTTATTCTATCTGGTTGGTGCAGCGCCGGTGATTCGGCTGGAACTGGCCAATGAACAGGCTTTTTTAAGCTTTTTGGATAATCTGGGGCAACGCAGTGGTCTGAGCTATCAGGACGCCAGTCTGAACGGCCACAGCTTCCGCCGCTACCGCACTGACGACGCGCCTGAAGGCTTTGAATTACTGGTCAGCACTGAACGTGGTTGGGCTACCATTGCCCTGCACCACCATGCGCTATCAGACTCACACCGCCTGCAAAGTCTGGCACTGGAACAGCCGGCGAAAAATCTGGCGAACAGTGGCAAACTGGAAAACTATGTTAAGCAGTATCAACTGAAAACCGATGGTCTGGGCTTTTTTAGCACTGAACAGCTGGCACTGGCACTGACCACCACTGACGGTAATCAACTGGCGCGTGATCTGCAACTGACCTTTAACGGTGAAGTGCCAGAAGCTTTGCAAAGCTGGCAAACCCCGGCTTGCCGCACAGATATGCAGATGCTCGCGCAAACCTGGCCTGGTATGGTGATGGACAGCGAGCTGGTGACCCAGGCTAACGGCCAGTTCCATATCCGCAGCAAGATGCTGGTGCCAACCAGCAGCAAGGTCGCGTTAGAGGGCTTACAAGGCTTACAGGGCTTTATCCCTGCAGCTCTGAATGGCAAGGTGCACAGCTCGATGTTCTATCTGGCACTGGGAACCGAAATCAGTCAGTTAACCCCGTCCGTCAGCAAGATCTGGGCTGGTATGACGGATTTATCTGTCAGCTGTGAGCCACTGGTTGCCGTGCAGGAACAGATGAAAGCACAAAACCCGCTGATGATGCTGGCGATGGCCGGGATGGCAGCCAACGGTTTACAGGGTTTCTCAGTCACTATTAACGGTTTTAGCCTGGATCCTGCGACCGGTCAGCCAAATCAGGCCGATGCATTGGTCACGGTTTCTGCTGATAATCCGCAAACGCTGGCGGCGAATGCCATTGCAATGGCGCCAATGTTAGCAGGTATCCAGTTACCGGCTGCAGGTGAAGAAATTTCCGTCAGCGAGGTATTCCCGCCAGCTGCTATGCTGGGTTTGGATCTGCGCTTAAAAGCCAGTGCCAATCATCTGATGTTGTATGTTGGGGATAAAGCTAAGGCTCAGGCCACTCAGCTGGCCAGCGAAAAACTGACCAAGAATGGCATTATGGCTGTAGGCGCAGACTATAAGCAGTTTTTCAGCGCCCTGTCTGATGCGGCAGCAATGTCCGGCCAACCGGTACCAGATGAGCTGAAGCGGATGATGGACAGCAATATGCAGCTGGGTTTTGGTTTTGGTATTGAACAGCATGGTATTGTATTTAATACCGAGCTGAAAACCAGCCGTTAACCTTACCTGGTCCGATAAAGCCAGCGTTACGCTGGCTTTTTTATGCCCGCTTTCTGACATTATGCCGCCAGGCATCCAGGCTGTAACAAAGCAGTGCCAGCCAGATCAGACCAAAGGTAAACAGCCGTTCCAGCGCAAAGGGCTCCCGGTATAACCAGACACCAAAGACAAACATCAGGGTTGGCCCAATATACTGAAAAAAGCCCATAGTCGATAACTGTAGGCGCCGGGCAGCAGCAATAAAACACAGCAGCGGCACTGTTGTGACCAGGCCGGCAGCGACCAGATACAGGTTAAGGCTGGCACTGTTAGCCAGCAAATTAGCGGCCGGACTCTCGGCATAAGCCCACCAATACCAGAGCGCTAACGGCAACAATAATAAGGATTCGACAAAGAGTCCTTTAATGGCATCTACTGCCAACTTCTTTCTGAGTAAACCATAGATGGCGAAGGAGCTGGCCAGCGCCAGGGCTATCCATGGGACAGCACCATAACCAATGATTTGCCACAGTACACCAAGCGATGCCAGAACCACCGCCAACCACTGCAGCTTACGTAAACGCTCGCCTAAAAACAGCATGCCGAGCAGTACATTCAGCAAGGGATTGATATAGTAGCCGAGACTGGCATCCAGCATATGATTATTATTAACGGCCCAGATAAAGAGGCCCCAGTTACCGCCAAGCAGCACAGATGACAGCAGTAACCAGGCCAGCAACTTAGGCTTGGCAAAGACTGCCAAAGTGTCACGCCCCTGCTTTAACAGTAACAGGATCAACAGTAGCAGCAAAAAGGCCCAGACAATACGATGGATCAGAATTTCCGGCGCCGGAATAAAATCAATTTGTTTAAAATACAGCGGAGCTATGCCCCACAGGGTATAAGCGCTGACGGCAAAGGCGCCACCTAATCGCTGTTCTCGTGTTAACGCCATAAGCACTCCGGTTGTGGTTAACGCTGAGGTTTAACCAGCGGCGGCATTATAGCGAAGATAGGGCTATGCGTGTGAACCTTTACCGCATGGTAAAAGCAAAGAAAAAGCCGGAGCGAGCTCCGGCTTTGCTGAAGATTAATTGCTCTTCGCCTTATTGTACGAAGTCATCCAGTAAAATCAGCCCCACATCAGCATTTAACCCGGCTCCATCGCGCGCTACTGCAGTGTAAATCTTGTTCGCTTGTAGCGTCAGAGGAACAGGACCAATGGCCGCAGTCTTGGTGCCTGCTGGAGTAACCGTCACGACGTAGTTGCCGGCAGCTAATCTGACGTAACCGGTTTCTGCCTTAAAGGGTACGTTTCTGAATGCCGGCGTTGCGGTGCTGATATCGTTAGTTGCAGTAACATAGATATCAACCGGACCGGCCAGCGTTGAACCGTGAACAATACGTACCCGTGCTTCAGTAGCAACACGACGCGGATTATCACTCAGCACCAGTGGCTCGATGGTATTGTTACCTAAAGAACCAACAGCCAGCACGCTGTAGAACTTACCGGCTTCCAGTGTCAGGTCATTGTTAATCACCACCACACTGTTATCCGCAGCTGCCGCCACCTTCACATTGTATGTGTCTGGCGCTACGCCGACATAAGGGGTGAAATTAGGGAAAGCCAAACCCTCAACCAGTTTAATCGCATCGTTCACAATCACATCGACTGCCGGCGCGTCTGACACATTATGTACCACCCGAACTGATGATGTAGTATTGGCATCTTTAATATCCAACTCATCACCATTTGGCGTTACAGCCAGTAACGACACAGGTGACGCACCAGAGAAGCGATTATTAATCGCCGCAACGACCAGATCGGTACCACCAGCCAGAGACAAGGTGCCGGAATCAAACACAACTGTGCTTTGACCTGGTAAGGTAATGCGAACACGGTAATCGCCTGCTGGAACATCTAAGGCTTGAGTAAACCCTTTAAAGTCCAACGTAGCTAAGGCTGAGCCGAGCGGATCGTTTGGCGCTGTAACATGGATATCAACCGTTGGTGCCGCAGAAGCAGCATGCACCACCTGTAACCGCACATTGCCAGCCGCCAGGGCTTTCACATCTGAGGTGACTACTAAAGGCTCCAGTGTAGAACCGGCGACCGAGCCTACTGCAAAGACCTTGTAGTTAGTGGCTTCAGCTAATGTCAGATTAAGAGGTCCAATCACATTCGGTGTTGCAGTGCCTGGCAGAATCGCCTGCACGGCCACGTTGTAAGTATTGGGTCCCAGTGGGAAGTTCTCAGAACTCTGACCATAAGATAAACCGGTAATTGCCGGATAGCCACCAATTAACACATTGACATCTGGCGCATCAGAAGAGGCATGAACGACGCGCAAGGTCGCATCCACCACAGACGATGGCGGTGGTGGTGGCGGAGCTGGTGGAATGACAATAGGATCACTGCTGTTACAGGCACTGAGCGTCGCCAGCATAGTGGTGGCGACGGCAAGTGAGACTATCTTTTTCATTGTGCTTTCCCTTCAGTTAATAGTTGCGACGAAAATTTACGCCGGCAAAAAAACGCAGGATCACTTTGCCGGTCGCAAAAAACTGAATGGTTTATTGAAAAAAATAATCTGATCTAAAAAGGTTAAAATTACGTAATGGCGGTCCCATTAACATGAGCAGGTAGCCGCAAATGGCTTTGCAACAGAGCTTGACGCCAGCTGCTGAGAAACTCCGGCAGAGGTAGCAACGATCGCTCGTCATCACTAACCCGCCAACACCAATTGAAATATTCATGTAACTGACGCCGTGTTGCCAGAAAAGACGCCGGAATATCAGCCGCTGCGGCAGCATCCTTTACTGCCTGACCAATTTCCGCCAGCACCACTTTTTCACCGGCGAAACTCTGCAGATGATAAAAGCGTTGCGGACATTGCTCGGCAGATAATTGCTTTGCCGTTTGAATCAGCTCGATCAAAATTTTCGCATGGCGGCGCAGATCCTTGGCCAACATCCCCGGAATATTCAACAGACTTTCAACCGAGCCAGGTTTGCGTTTAGCTAATTCAAATAGCTGCGCATCCTTCACCACCAGCCCCAGCGCCAAATCTTTTGCGCTGGCATATTGATAGCGCCAACTAACCAGCTCACGTAAAATCGCCAGCTCACGGCTGTTAAGCTGACTGCTGTTTTTAATTTCCAGGTATTTAAACTCGGCAGGCAGTTGCTGCTGGCGCCGGGCCAGTAACTGCTGTCCTTCGGCCAGCAACAGGGTCAATTTTTGCCCTGCACCAAGCTCCTGCAGCAATTTCTGGTACACCGGCAATAGAAACTTGACGTCATTGGCGGCATAGTCCAGCTGCTTCTGCGCCAGCGGCCTGGCTAGCCAGTCGGTACGGGATTCGCTTTTATCCAGCATAGCGCCGGTCAGTTGCTCAACTAAACGCGCATAACCCATGCTACCGCCCCAGCCCAGGATCTCAACCGCCAGCTGGGTATCGAACAACGGCTGAATACTCTGAATGCCGATCGTCGCCAACGCTTCCAGATCTTCGGTGCAGGAGTGCAGAATTTTGGTGACGTCAGGCGCGGCTAATAACTGCTGTAATGGCTGCCAATCGGTGATACACAGTGGATCTACCAACGCAAGCTGCTGCCCGTCGTACAGTTGGATCAGCCCCAGCTTTGGATACAGCGTGCTTTGCCGGATAAACTCGGTGTCCAGTGCCAACAAAGGTTGTTGCCTGGCTTGCTGGCAAAACTCCGCCAGCGCCTGATTGGTGCTAAGTAACGACATCTTGTGCTCTCTAAAGCAAAAAGCCGGCGACTGCCGGCTTTTTCTATTATCCGCGAAGTTCGCGGCGTAGGATCTTACCTACGTTGGTTTTTGGCAGTTCAGTGCGGAATTCTACCAGCTTTGGTACCTTATAGCCGGTTAAATGTTGCTTACAGTGCGCAATCACTTCCTGCTCGGTTAACGACGGGTCTTTTTTCACCACAAAAACTTTTACCGCTTCACCGGTCGTCTCGTTGGGTACCCCGACAGCCGCGACTTCGAGTACCTTTTCACTCATCGCCACCACTTCTTCAATTTCATTCGGGAACACGTTAAAGCCCGAGACCAGAATCATATCTTTCTTGCGATCCACGATATAGAAGAAGCCATCGGCGTCCATAGTGGCGATATCACCAGTGTATAACCAACCGTCTTTGATGGTTTTGGCGGTTTCTTCCGGTCGATTCAGATAGCCCAGCATCACCTGTGGCCCCTGTACAATCATCTCACCGGCTTCACCTTGAGGTACATCGTTGCCGTTTTCGTCTACCAACCGGATATCGGTTGAAGGTGCCGGCAAGCCGATACTGCCATTAAAGTCGTCCAGATCAAAAGGGCTTAAGGTTACCAGTGGACAACACTCGGTCAGGCCATAACCTTCCAGCAGCCGGGTTTTGGTGACTTTTTTCCAGCGCTCTGCAACCGGTCTTTGTACTGCCATACCGCCGCCTAACGACAACTTCAGCCGGCTAAAATCTAATTCAGCAAAGCCCGGGGTATTTAGCAGACCATTAAACAGGGTGTTTACCCCGGTAATGGCAGTAAAGGGAAACTTGGCCAGCTCTTTGACAAAGTTGGGCATATCACGCGGATTAGTGATCAGCAGGTTAGTGCCACCGTGCTTGAAGAAGACAAAGAAGTTCGCCGTCAGCGCAAAGATATGATACAGCGGTAAGGCAGTAACCACATTTTCTTTGCCTTCATCGAGGAATTTATCGAGAAAGCCACTGGCCTGCTCCAGGTTTGCCACCATATTGCGGTGAGTAAGCATAGCGCCTTTAGAAACACCGGTAGTGCCGCCGGTATACTGCAAAAAGGCAATATCTGCACCACTCATTACCGGTTTTTGCCAGCTTAAAGCAGTGCCGCGCTGCAGCACCTGCTTAAAGGGCACAAATTTTTGCAGCTGGTAGGCCGGGATCAGTTTTTTCAGGTGTTTTACCACCAGATTGACCAGGGTGCCTTTAACAGTGCCCAGCATATCGCCCATCTTTGTCAGAATAACATGCTCAACCTGGATGTTCTTTTCCACGGCCATCAGGGTATGGGCAAAGTTTTCAACGATAACAATGGCGCGGGCTTTGGAATCAGTTAACTGGTGTTGCAGCTCACGTGGTGTGTAAAGCGGATTGACGTTTACCACGCTGCAACCGGCACGCAGCACACCCATTAATGCTACCGGGTATTGCAGCAGGTTGGGCATCATAATGGCCACGGCATCGCCTTTTTTCAGGCCCAGCTCGTGTTGCAGATAGGCAGCAAAAGCCTGGCTTTGCCGATCTAATTCACGATAGGTGATGCTCTTGCCCATATTAACAAAGGCAACTTTGTCAGCGAATTTGGCAATGCTCTGCTCAAAAATATCTAGCAAGGATGAATAATGATCGGCATTAATTTCCGCCGGTACACCTGAGGGGTAACGCTTTAACCAGACTCTATCCACCGTCTACTCCTTAATAATTGTTATACCGTGCCTGCCTGGAGCCCGACTGAACGGGACATCCGGCGACTTTATTGTTGTACAGCTTTGGAGCTTTTACTCTAGCTTAATCATCCCATAAAAGCCGGCAACACACAATCCGCGGCCTGCTTCTGGCTACTCCGGCTTAATAAATTTCAGTGTCATGCGATCACTTTCACCAATACTCAGATAGTAATCGCGCTGCTCAAGTCCAAGGGCCAGAGTTGGCGGCAGAGTATAAACCCCTTTCGGATGGTTTTTAGTATCGCGCGGATTGGCATTAATCTCGCTGCTAGCCACCAGCTGAAACCCAACCCGCTCCGCTACTGCTATTAAATAGGCTTCGTCGGTGTAGCCTTCACTGGCGACACTGGTTAGCTCAGTAACTTTAGCAGCTCGGTGCTCCACCATCCCCAAAATACCGCCAGGTTTTAACACCCGATATAATTGCTCCAGGGTCGCCAGTAAATGCCCCTCCTGGTTCCAGATATGCACATTGCGAAAACTTAATACCATATCAAATTGCGCTTCCGCGGGCGCAGGCAACAGCTGCGGTGGGTCCAGCACAATGCGGCGCACAGGTCCAAAATGTTCGCTTTGTTCGTCAATCCGTTGCTCAAGTCTGCCGCTGAGTCTGGCCCAGAATTGCATCTTGGCATCGGCTCTGTTACCCAGATCCTGCCGGAAGGTTGCAATCGTCAGTTGCCCCTGCTCTTTGACAAAGGGCGCCAGGATCTCGGTATACCAGCCGCGTACTGGCCATAACTCCAGTACCGACATCTGTGGCTCAATACCAAAAAACAGCAGTGTCTCTACCGGGTTACGATACTGATTGCGATGCAGATTAGCTGCACCACGTGCCGGATCTTCTGCCAACTCAGTTAAACGGGCTTGCCATGGTTCGGCCTGGACCACTGCTGGGATAGCCAACAGACAGCAAGCGGCGAGGATGCTTGTTATTGTTTTTTTCATCGCTACAACCTTTTAGAGACTTCAGTGAGTCTGCAACGCAGACCAGCTGAATTTAAGATAGCGTTGCTTTCGCCTAAAAGTCCAGCAAAACACGGTTTTTTGCCACTTGACCGCAAGGCGCTTGGTTCATTAGCTTGGATCTCTTACACTGTTGCAGGTTCCCTCCTGTTTGCAAAAAAGGTTATCTGATGCGTTTTCGTTTGCTGTTATCTGTAAGTTGTCTCCTGGCCTTACCCGCTGTCGCTGCCCCGAAAAATATAATTTATATGATTGGTGACGGTATGGGCCCGGCTTATTTAACCGCCTATCGTTATTACCTGAATCAGGGCGAGCGGCCGGTGCAGCAGACGATCTTTGATCAATTACTGGTTGGTGCCTCCAGTACCTATCCTGACGATGACACCCTGGTTACCGACTCTGCCGCAGGTGCCACCGCGCTGGCTACCGGTGTAAAAAGCTTTAACGGCGCTATTTCGGTAAACCGCCAGCATATTCCGATTGGCACCATGATGCAGCTGGCCAAGCGCTTGGGCAAAGCCAATGGTATTGTCGCCAGTTCACAGGTTAATCATGCCACGCCAGCCGCCTTTGTTGCCCATAACGTACATCGTCGTAATTACGAAGCTATTGCTGATATGTACCTGGATTACCGGATTAATGGCCAGCCAGTGGCCGATGTGATTTTAGGAGGCGGTACTTCGTACTTTATTCGTGATGACCGCAATCTGGTCGCTGAATTTAAACAGCATGGCTATCAGTATGCTGATAACTGGCAGGATCTGAAGCAGCTGACGACCAAGCCAGCGCTAGCGCTGCTGGATCACATCGGTCTGCCGGCTGCATTAAATTCAGAACATCCCAGTCAACTCGCCACCCTGACGCAAAAAGCGTTAGAACTGTTAAGCCCGGCCGAGAAAGGTTTTGTATTAATGATTGAGGGCAGCCAGATTGACTGGTGTGGTCATGATAATGATATCGCCTGCGCTATGGCCGAAATGCATGACTTTGCCAAAGCGGTAGCTGTGGCAAAAGCCTATGTGGATGCCAATCCGGATACCTTACTGGTAATTACCGCCGATCATGAAACCGGCGGTATGTCCTTGGGTGCCGATGGCAAATATCTATGGTTACCCGAGGTGGTACGAGGTGTCAAAGCCACTGGCCGGCGAATTGCTGACGAAATGAATGCAGCAGACAGCGAACAGGCAGCGCTGGCACGTTGGCAAGCCTTGACCGGCATTAATATTACCGATGAAGAACAAAAGCAGTTGCTGGCCGCTCGTGGTAAAGAGCAAAAAGATCTACGTGAAGTTGCGGTCAGACTGGTAGCAAAGTATTCCTATACCGGCTGGACTACCGGTGCCCATACTGCGGCAGATGTACCGGTGATGGCCTATGGTAAATACAGCGGGGCCTTCCGCGGCTTTATGGATAATACCGATATCGCGAAACAGCTGATCCGCTATATCAGTACCAATCAAACCCCTAAAACCAGCGAGTAAGTCTTACTCGCTGGCAATCAGCTGCGCCCGAAGTTCGGGTGCACTGGTATTCTGGTGAAGCCAGATATTAAAAAATGCCGGTCCAAAATCTGGATCGGCCAACACACCAGTGCTCTGGCCGTTCAAATAGAACTCCACGCTATTATCCGCTAATAATACAGCGCCAAGGCTGTCCCCTTTGTTTACATCCCGCCATAAGTTTTTTAACTGCTCGGCCCACTGTTGCTGCTGCTCGGGACTACTTTGACCTAGCTTTTTCCACTCATCGACGGTGGCTTTAATAAACTGATCACGACTGATTTTGCGCTTGTAGGTGAGCTCCAACAGCAAGGGGGTACTTTGCTGGTAATCGACAAAACGGCCATCGGCCGTCGCCAGCCGGGCATCGTATAGCTGCCAGAATAAATAGCGATAGCTGCCCTCGCCTACTGTAGTGAGATCCGGTAAGGCTGCAGCCGGCATTGCCAGTCCCAGCAATAATGCAAATGCTGATACTCTAAACATAAAACCTCCTGCTTTGACCATAAAGGACGGCGAGCCCACCCCAAATCAGTGCTAATACCCCATAAGAAAGGTAGCCCGCCGGGAAGCTAAGCACACCGCCACTTAAGGCGGCGCCACCGATATAAGATAAAGGCCCGCCGGCTGCCCCCAATACAAAAGCTAACCAGGGCTTTTGTAGAAAATCGGCTAACAACTCCACCACTGCCAGTGCAAAAACACCCCACAGCAACCAGAACCACAGTGGCAAGCTGTCGCGCAAAGCGAAACTTAAAATATCCAGCTGGATCAATGCTGAGTCAATCGCGACACCCAGTAGCGCAATAATCACAACAGCCAGCCGTCGCCGCGTGCCAATAAGACGCCACAAACCATAAAGCAAATACGCCAGTACCGGCCAGAACGCCAGCTGCTGGAAATACACCAGCAAAAACCAGCACAACTCAAAGCCGATAATGGCCCGCCAGTTAAGCTTAGACACGGCGGCACTCATTGTTGTTTCATCCGGTTCGCCAATTTAATCCGCAGGCCATAAGGCAAAGCACTTAACAGCTTTAGCATCAGGCTTAAACGCCTTGGAAAGCGCAGCCGCGGTTTGCCCGCTGCGATACCAGAGTAAATACGCTCTGCAGCCTGAGCGACCGGCATTAAAAATGGCATCGCAAAGTCATTTTTTTGGGTGAGTGGCGTATCGATAAAGCCCGGTTCAATCAGGCAGATCTTAATCCCGGTTTCACCTAAATCGACCCGTAAGCTATCAGCGAAATAGCTAATTGCGGCTTTACTGGCGCCATAGGCTTCAGCCCGGGTAAAGGGGAAGAAATGCGCCATCGAACTGACGATGGCTAGAGTACTACCGTCGCTAAGCCGAGGTAGCGCGCCTTTTACCGCCCGCACCACAGCCAGCACATTGAGCTCAAAAGTCCGCTCAAAAGCGCTGATATCAAGGTTAGTCGCCTCTACATATTCGCAGTTACCAGCGTTAAGCAGCACCACATCGAAACGCAGCTCAGCCGGCAACTTGGCAAACCAGCTGGTTAAGGCTGCGCTATCGGTCAGATCCAAACTTACCGGCACAATACGCTGCGGCACCTCGGCTGAAAGTTCTGCTAACTTATCCGCAGAGCGCGCCACCGCATATACCGTCCAGCCATTATGGGCATAATGCAGTGCGGTTTCGCGGCCAATGCCAGAGCTGGCGCCGGTAATTAAAATCGTTGAGGTCATAAATACTCCATTGCTGTCGGAGCTTATACGTAAAGTATAGCGAACAGTTCAGTGGGGCTTTAACGCAAAACAATTGAAAATAGCCAGGCTGCTTGTCATTTACACACTTCAAGGTTATATTCATTATTGTTATTTATGAATATTGGAGGCCTTGTATGGCAACGACAAGTCTGAGTTTGGGCGAGCATTGGGAAACCTTTATCAGGAAGGAAATTGCAACCGGTCGCTACGGTTCGGCCAGTGAAGTGGTGCGTGATGCATTGAGAACGCTTGAAGAACGTAAGGCGAAACTTGAAGCCTTGCGTACACATTTAGCCCTGGGTGCCTTGCAAGCCAGAGAGGGACAGTTTGTTGAGGACTTTAGCGTCGACCAGCTAATTTCGGATTAGTGACCGTTGTATTGATGTAATCGGCGTACCACATCAAGAAATGGATATTGATGGCTTTTTCAAAAATTAGCCAGAAGACAAAAGTTAGGCGTAGAGATCAACACCCAGCATCGCTTGTACTTCACTGCGACGCTGTTCATTTTGCAAGCTTTGGTAAGCGGCTATCGCCCGTTCATTCTGGGGTTCGCTGCTATCGCGAAAGTTTTGCCGATTGCGCTCAGCCTCACGTTCATTATCCAAACGCTCAATCACTGCCCGTTCAACACGGATTCCTGCCGCTTGTTGCGTGCTTTGCGCCTCTGCAGCTTGGCGCTCAGGCGTAGTTTGCCGCACCGGTTGCGGACGATTCGTCGCCGGGTTTAGCAAACTGCTGGCATTGATATTATTGCTGGCGTTAATGCTCATATAAGCCGCTACTTAGTAATAACTGGCCTAATTATAGGCAATTATTAGGCGCTAATGTCAACTTTCGGTTATGCGACCTTAAATTTATTACCATCCTACGAGTGAATGGGCTGCAATAATCTGGCACTTCCCCAGCCCGCTAACGTAATCATGTCATTTAATAAAGTCAGCTCTAACCATTAATGTATTTAATTAACAACGATGATAACATGGCGCAACCCCAAAATAGCGCTATGCCACCAAACTTGGTGAATACCATAAAAAATCAAAATTACTAAAGGATTAGCTGTGCATAAATTCAAACGTTTAGCCTGTCTGCTGGCTGTTGGCATGTTATCGGCTTGTGGCGGTGGCAACAGCGACACTTCAACGACACAACCAGGAACAGGCAGTGGCGGAACACCGACTCCGGGAATCAGCAACACCATAACGGCGAGTGTTGTTCAGGAAACTATGTGTGGAACCGTTCGCAACTCATCAAATGCTGAAATTTTGCTCCATGACCAGAATTGGCGGGTACTGAGTCGACTCCGTGCTGATGCCACCGGAAAAATATCTGGCTCGATATCAGGCTCTAACCTGGTAAACCTCAGTGTCATTTCATTTAGCACTACTGGTGAAAAAGAGTTTCAGGTTAACTCCTACGCCCAACACCCAGTTGGTGATATCGGCACAATAGTCGTTCCGGGCAAGACCTCTGACGGCTGTGAATGTCGTAATGTGGATGTGCGAGTGACATCATCATACGGTGCACTTAATCCTGCAACTACGCAGTTAACCGGCTTTAGTAGCGCAGAGCAACGTAAAACTCAGGCAGCTTTCAATGAGATTGTGTTTGAACAAGTCGGATTGTGTCGCGTTACAAACGGCAGCTGGCCTCTACTGACAGCAGTATCTAATGGTGGCTCAGCTAATGCGATAGCCGCAAGTATCAAGCAGTATGCAGTTACTGGCAATATTGAGCTGTCGTTAAATCAGATGGCATCAATAATCCCGGTCAGTCTCAATACCAGTAACGCATCTTTAGTTGAAACTCATTATACCGAGAGCGGTTTGTTTGGTTTGAGAACTCGACTATATAGCAACGAAATTTATGTGTTTAATCAACTCGATGGGGTTACTTTTGTGTCAATCCGAGCGGCTGAAAATCGGGTAGATACCGTTGATGGCACCACTGTGTTCCGCTCTGCCTCTCAACGCCAAAATATCACGCCGCCATTGACCGGACCTCTTAGCCTAAACGTTCCATTCTCTGACGCACAGGAGTCGCTAGAAAGATTCTTAGTACAGGATTTACCTTCATCTAACAACAATTACAACCTTGGCGCAGTGCAAGGTTTTAATACCTTTTATCTATATGCGCAAACCACACTAAAAGACGGAACTAATTATTTCCAAAGCTTTATTGGTCCATTACAAGGCACGTATCCAGATGAAATTGTACCGGCGGATTATGGCATCAACAATAAGTTTGACGATGCAGCCCCAAGCACAGTATCAGCTTCAGTAATCAGATACGGTGATAGCCAGAGTTATCAACAGTTTATGTCAGACCAAGTCGAGCGAAATAAACTGTCATTCGAGGCTAGAATGACTGGTAAATGGGCAAAATACAGCGCTGTTGGAATTCAGGTTACAACTCAACGCTAGCGCCCCCAGGTACCGGTAGGACCTCGGAGGTCGTACCGGTACCGGAGTGCTGTGGATAAGTTAGCGGCCGGGGAGTTTTTGCCAGGTGACTTCATCGCGTACATAGACCGGCTCGGCCTGCTCGGCGCTGACAAATAACTGTTGCTGCCAGGCTCGGCTGGCAAAAGGCAACATAAACTGCGCTGACGGGTACAGAATCGAATCAGCAATCAGCGCTGGCGCCAGCTGCTGTAGTGCCTGCGGATAAGTTTGCCAACCGGTGCCAACACCCAACACCTGTGAAGTAAAAGACAGTGAGGTCAAAACCTCAGGTAAAGCGGCCGGCTTAGCCGCAATTTCCGGCGTTATCGCTTGCATTAAACCCGCTTCATCTAACGCATAAGCTGCGATATAAACTTCGGCCATTCTGGCATCAATAGCGGCAATCACCTCTGTGGCGTTTTGCTGCACTGCTGCCGCCTGTGCCATCGCCGCCAGGGTTGACACCCCGAATACCGGCAAATCTGCGCCAAAAGCCAGGCCCTGGGCGACGGACACGCCAATCCTGACGCCAGTAAAACTGCCGGGGCCACGACCAAAGATAATACCGTCTAACTGATAAAGGCTGACGCCAGTATCACTTAACAGCTGCTGTAGCATAGGTAAAATGCGTTTGCTGTGTTGCTGCGGGCAAACTTCATCCAGCGCTAAGATCTGGCCATCCAGAGCTAAAGCGACCGAGCAAGCTTCGGTAGAGGTATCCAGGGCTAAAAACTTCATCATTTATCCTGTTGCATAGCATGTAAAAACTGACAGGCCTCAGCCAGATCGCGACTACGGCGCATCGGTGGCAGACTCTTTAAAAACGTAGCGCCATAGGGCTTAGTCACCAGCCGGTTATCACAGATCACCAGCACACCGCGGTCGCTGACATCGCGAATTAGCCGCCCTACGCCCTGCTTTAACGTAATCACCGCCTGGGGTAACTGTACCTCGGCGAACGGATCTTTGCCGCGCATTGTACAGTCTTCACTGCGTGCCTGCAGCAAGGGATCGTCCGGCGAAGCGAAGGGCAGCTTGTCGATAATGACGCAGCTTAAGGTATCGCCCCGTACATCCACCCCTTCCCAGAAACTGCCGGTGCCCAATAACACCGCATTTTCCAGCTGCACAAACTGCTCTAATAGCAAACGTTTACCGGTACTGCCCTGCACCAGCACCGGCTGGCGGATCTGCTCCGGCAAGGCGCCAGCCATCCATTGCAGCATACGATGGCTGGTAAACAGAAAGAAACAGCGGCCGTTATTCGCCTGGATCAGCTGAATCGCTAAACTGAGCAAAGCATGCGCCATCGCCGGCTCATGTGGCTCGGGTAAAAACCTTGGCACACAGAGCAGTGCCTGCTGCGCATAGTCAAAAGGGCTTTCCAGCAACAGTGTACGAGCACCGTCTAGGCCCATTTGCTGTTGATAATGGGCAAAGCCCTCATCTACTGACAACGTGGCCGAGGTAAAGATCCAACTGCGTTCAGCGGCAAATACCAGTTTTTGAAATTTATCGGCAATACTCAGCGGCGTTAAATGCAGCGTCACATGCAAGCGGCTGGTTTCAAACCACAGACTGACGCCGCTTTGTTCGGTTTGCAGCAACTTCGGTAACTGGCTTTTTAGCTGTGCCAGTCGCTCATAGCAGTTATCCAGCGCCTGACTGCGCCCGAGACTGCTTTTTACAATCTGATACAGCATCTCCAGCGCATCATTAATGCGGATCACTGCCGTTTGCATGCTAGTTTGCTGATAGGCCTGCCGCCAGTTGCCGCGCGCCGGATCGGCGGCAAACTGCAACCGCCAGTCGCGGGTCAGGCTGGAGAGTTTATCGGCGGCTTTACTCAGCTGGATCAGATCTTTCAGTTCGGTTTTGCCGATTTGCTCTAAGTCTTTACACAGATCCAGCAACACCCGGCTGGAGAAATGCTCACCAAAATAATCGCTGGCGATATCCGGGATCTGATGCGCTTCGTCAAAGATCACTACTTCCATTTCAGGTAACAGTTCACCAAAGCCGGTATCTTTCAGCGCCAGATCGGCAAAAAATAAATGATGATTGACTACCACCAGATCAGCCGCCTGTGCCTCTTTGCGCGCCTTAAGCAGATGGCAGTCTTCATACACCGGGCAGTCTTTTCCCAGGCAGTTATCGGTGGTACTGGTGACATAAGGCAACGCCCGCGAGTCTTCAGCGATATAACTGAGCTCACCGATATCACCGCTTTGCGTTTCCGCGGCCCATTTTTTGATCAGGCTTAGGTCATTAATCAGCTCAGGATCAGCACTGGGGATATGTTGATAATGCTGCTCTAAGCGAAACAGACATAAATAATTTGCGCGCCCTTTTAACAGCGCGGTTTTTACCGGCAGGGCCAGCGCCTGCAATACCGTTGGTAGATCGCGAAAGTACAGCTGCTCCTGCAGGTTTTTGGTGCCGGTTGATAAGATCACCTTTTTACCGGACAGCAGTGCCGGCACCAGATAGGCGTAAGTTTTACCGGTACCGGTACCCGCTTCGACCACCAAGACACCATTAGCCGTGATACTTTCTGCTACGGCCTGTGCCATCTCCAGCTGCGCAGCGCGCGGTTTAAAACCCGGGATCTGTTTTGCCAGGGTGCCCTGTTCGGCAAAGGCATTTTTGACCTTAGCCGACATCAGTACCTCGGGTAATGGCATCACAATAACGCAGCACAGCAGCTCCAGAATAGCAATAAGGCTTCAACCAGACGAAGAAAGAAGCAAAATACAAAGCAATTGCCGGCTATTATGCCTTGTCAGCGCCGAAAATCAGATAAAAATATCTACATGGCCATCTTTATCGACGTGCTGATCTTCCTCTGGCGTGGTGTAGGGTGCTGGCGGATAGTCATCTGACGGCGCTTTTTTGGCAAAGCGGCGCAGAATTAAAAACTTTTGTTCATTGCGTTTTAGCGGCTCCAGCCGGGCTTCTTTAAACACAGGCAGCACCTGCCGTGGATCCTGTTCGACAGGGGTTCCCGGGGTACGTTGAATAAAGGGCATAAAAACGTCCATCATTCCTCCTGCCTGTGTTAAAAACGTGGCCGCCGTAAAGCGTTAAGTTGCAATACCATACTGTTATCGACTGCATTAGCCTAAACTTTAATCACCAATATTGCCTATACAACCTGACCACAAAACAAGCAATTAGTTGCCAACCTTGAGCTTTCAATACTGAAAAACTTTAATTCGAAACAAGTCCAAATAATACAAAGCAATGATTAATAAACAAATTAAAAAACATTGCCGTATTTACCACTGAAAATAATAGTTGCAACTAAGGCTTGCCAGGAGTAACTTGTATAGCATCTAACGTACAGGATTAACCCATGACACTGTTCACTGTATCACTGCACCATCATCATAGCACCTAGCCTTCCGGCTTAGGCGGAGGGCTATTGCTAAGGCCTCCGGTGGATACTGTCATATCAAACCCCGCAGGCCAGTGCCACGGGGTTTTTTGTTTTCAGTTTTTTTGTTTTCAGGTTTTTTATTTTTCGACTATCAGGAGTGACGTATGAGTCCGGCCATTGAAAGTAAACGTTTACGTATCGCGATGCAAAAATCCGGGCGGCTGTCGGTTGACTCGCAAGCCCTGCTTAGCAGCTGTGGCTTAAAAATTAACCTACGTGAACAGCGCCTAATTGCCCATGTCGAAAATATGCCGATTGATATTTTGCGGGTGCGCGATGACGATATTCCGGGCTTAGTGATGGATGGCGTCTGTGATCTGGGCATTATCGGCGAAAACGTATTGGAAGAAGTGTCGCTACAGCGTCAGTTAGATCAGGAAAACTTCGACTATGAAGTGCTGGCACGACTGGATTTTGGCGGCTGCCGCTTATCAATTGCCGTACCGCAAGAGGAAAACTACCAGGGTGTACAAAGCCTGGATCGCAAAACAATTGCCACTACTTACCCGCGCTTACTGGCACGCTTTTTAAAACAACAAGGCGTCAATGCCCGCATCGTGATGCTCACCGGCTCAGTAGAAGTGGCACCGCGCGCTGGCCTGGCCGATGCGATCTGTGACCTGGTCTCTACCGGCGCCACGCTGGAAGCCAATGGCTTAAAAGAGGCCGAAGTGATTTACCGCAGCAAAGCGGTATTGATTCAGCGCAAAGGTCTGACAGATGCCGGTCAGCTAAAACTGATTAGAAAACTGATGCCACGCATTCAGGGCGTGATGCAGGCAAATGAAAGTAAATACATTATGCTGCACGCACCACGCTCCCGCTTAGATGAAGTGATTGCACTGTTACCTGGCGCCGAAAACCCAACACTGTTACCGCTGGCCGGAAATAACGATGTGGTCGCCATTCACGTAGTCAGTAGCGAAACCCTGTTCTGGGAAACCATGGAGCAGTTAAAAGCGCTTGGTGCCAGCTCTATTCTGGTGCTGCCGATTGAGAAGATGATGGAGTAACATCATGCAGCGTATCGATTGGGCGACGTTAGACTTTTATACACAGCAACAGGCATTAGCCCGCCCGGCGCTGCCGGATGCCGCAGCCCTGGCACCCCAGGTGCGCGAGATTATTGCCAAGGTACAAAGCGAAGGTGATGCCGCCTTACGGGCGTACAGTGCCAGCTTTGACAAACTGGATAATAACCCGATTAAGCTCAGTCTCGATGAACAACAACGGCTGTTAAGTCTGCTAAGTCAGGAGCGCAAAGCCGCGATTGAACTGGCCTACGACAATATCCGCAAGTTTCACGCCGCCCAGCTGCCGCGCGATATCGAAGTTGAAACCAGCGCCGGCGTGATTTGTGAGCTAAAAAACAAGCCAATTCAAAGTGTTGGCTTATACATTCCTGGCGGCAGCGCACCGCTGCCTTCCACGGTACTGATGCTTGGCGTACCGGCACAATTAGCGGCTTGTCCGCGTGCGGTGCTGGTCACTCCGCCAGGCAAACCGGCCGCGACTGATATCGCACCAGAAATTATCTATGCCGCTAACCTCTGTGGTATTACCGAGATCTATACTATTGGCGGCGCCCAGGCGATCGCTGCGCTGGCCTATGGCACTGAGACGATTGCCAAAGTGGATAAAATCTATGGCCCCGGCAATCGTTATGTTACCGAGGCCAAGCAGCAGGTAAGTCAGGATCCGCGTGGTGCGATGATTGATATGCCTGCCGGCCCGTCTGAAGTGCTGGTGCTGGCCGATGCGCTGGCCAATCCGGCCTTTATTGCCGCCGACTTGTTATCACAGGCCGAACATGGCCCGGATTCACAGGTCATTTTAGTCAGTGATAACCAGAGCCTGATCGATCAGGTTGAGCTGCAGCTCTCAGCACAGCTGGCGGCCTTACCGCGTAAAGAAATTGCCGCCAAGGCACTGGCGCATAGCCGCGCCATTTTAACGCCGGATCAGGCTACGGCAGTGGCCGTGACCAATGCCTATGCGCCGGAGCATTTAATTGTGCAAACGGCCAATGCCGAAGTCTTAACCGCGCAATTTACCAGCGCCGCCAGTATCTTTGTCGGTCAGTGGACGCCAGAGTCGGCCGGTGACTATGCCAGCGGCACCAACCATGTGCTGCCAACCTATGGCTATAGCCGTACCGTGTCGAGCTTGTCGCTAAGTGATTTTTTCCGCCGCTACACAGTGCAGCGTTTGTCGGCCACTGGTATACGCAATATTGGCCCAGCGATTGTTACGCTGGCCGAGGCAGAGAGCTTAGAAGCGCACGCCAACGCCGTGCGGCTACGCTTAGCGGCCTTAGAAAGCGCAGCACAAGACAAGAATTGAGGCAGAGCAGCATGATGAGCACAACAAATACGATCAATAGCACTAACAATGACAAAAACAGCAAAAATAACAGCGTCAGCGATCTGGCCCGGCAACTGGTGCAGGACTTAGTGCCTTATGCCTCAGCCCGCAGCAGCATGAGTGGCGGTGCGGTTTGGCTTAATGCCAATGAAAATGCGCTGGCACCGGCCTATCAGCTGGATGGCACTTTTAACCGTTATCCGTCCTGTCAGCCAAAAGCCGTCATTGAAGCCTATGCCGCCTATGCCGGTGTCGCGCCAGAGCAGGTACTGGTCAGCCGGGGTGCCGATGAAGGTATTGAGCTGCTGATCCGCAGCTTTTGTGAACCAAAACAAGATAGCATTACCATTTGTCCGCCCACTTATGGCATGTATGCCATCAGCGCCGAGAGTAATCAAACCGCCGTTAACAAGGTATTGCTGGTTAATAACGAGCAGCTGGATCTGGCCGGTATCTTTGCCACCACGCCTAAGCTGGTATTTATCTGTAGCCCGAATAACCCTACCGGCGATCTGATCCCGCGCGAGCAAATTATCGCCGTACTGGAACAGTTTCAGGGTAAGGCGCTGGTTGTCGTGGATGAAGCCTATATTGAATTTGCGCCCAGTGCTACTGTGGTGCCACTCTTAAGCCGTTACCCGCATTTGGTGATACTGCGTACCCTGTCCAAAGCCTTTGGCCTAGCCGGGTTACGCTGTGGTTTTACCCTAGCCGCTCCTGAGGTAATTAACGCCCTGAAAAAGCTCATTGCGCCTTATCCTATCGCCGAGCCGGTCGCGCAAATCGCCGCTCAGGCTTTAGCACCGGCAGGCATTGCACAAATGCAGCAAAGCGTGGCGACCATTAATCAGCTGCGCCAGGAGTATTGCCAGTTTGCCCAAGGCTTAGAGGGGGTGCAAAAAGTCTGGCCCAGCAATGCCAACTATGTGTTGTTGCAGGTAGCCGATGCCGCGGCCTGCGTCGCCGCATTAATTAACGAAGATATCCTGATCCGCAATCAATCCTCGCAGCTGGGTTTAAGCCAGGTGGTGCGGGTATCTATTGGCAACCCGGATGAAATGCAGCGCCTTAAGCAGGCAATGCTTAACTATTTTTCAGCGAATAAGAGAGTAAGCGCATGAGTGGCCAACCTATTTTATTTATCGACCGCGATGGCACCATGGTGGAAGAACCGCCAATTGACAAGCAACTGGATAGTCTGGAAAAACTGGCTTATGAGCCAGGTCTGGTGCCGGCCTTGTTAAAATTACAGGCGGCCGGTTATCGGCTGGTGATGGTAACCAATCAGGATGGTCTGGGTACCAGCAGCTTTCCGCGTGACACCTTCGACGCGCCGCACAATAAGATGATGCAGCTGTTAACCTCGCAAGGGATCCAGTTTGACGATGTGCTGATTTGCCCGCACTTTGACAGTGATAACTGCAGCTGCCGCAAGCCGAAACTGGGCCTGGTAAAAGACTACTTGCAGCAAGGCAAAATCGACTTTACCAATTCCTATGTGATTGGTGACCGGCTAACCGATGTGCAGCTGGCAGAAAATATGGGGCTACCGTCTTTTCAATATAATCGCGACACGCTGGGCTGGGCCGAGATCACCAAACAACTGTTAAGCCGTGGCCGTAAGGCTGAGGTAAGCCGGGTGACCCGCGAAACCGATATCCAGGTTAAGGTTGATTTGGATAACTGCGGCAACAACAGCTTTAATACCGGCGTGGGCTTTTTTGACCATATGCTGGAGCAAATTGCCACCCATGGCGGCTTCTCGTTGCAGGTTGCGGTAAAAGGCGATTTGCATATTGACGATCACCACAGCGTCGAAGATACCGCCCTGGCGCTGGGTCAGGCATTAAAGCAGGCGCTGGGTAATAAGCGTGGCATTAACCGTTTTGGTTTTGTGCTGCCAATGGACGAGTGCCGGGCAGAATGCGTAATGGATTTATCCGGCCGACCGCTGTTTGTCTTTAACGCCGAACTGGGTGAAGGCAGTGTTGGTGGTTTGAACCTTGAGATGGTACCGCACTTTTTCCGCTCACTGAGCGATGCGATGGCGATGTCGCTACACCTGAGCATTACCCCGGGCAATAAGCACCATATGGTGGAAGGCTTATTTAAAGCCTTTGGCCGCGCCCTGCGCCAGGCCATTACCGTTAGCGGTGAAGCACTGCCAAGCTCAAAAGGAGTGCTGTAATGGCTGAGCTGGTTATTGTCGACACCGGCTGTGCCAATATCAGCTCGGTGTATTTTGCGGTAAAACGCCTTGGCGTGGAGCCGGTGATCAGTGCTGACGCTGCAATCATCAAACAAGCTGAGCGGGTGATTTTACCCGGCGTCGGTACCGCTAAGGCGGCGATGCATAATCTGGCTGAGCGTGACTTAATCAGCACCTTACAAGGCTTACAACAGCCGGTACTGGGTATTTGTCTGGGCATGCAAATGCTGACCGCTCATAGTATGGAAGGTGATGTGGCTTGTTTGGGGTTAATTCCGGGCGAAGTGGCACCGCTTAATGCCGCTGGTTTACGCTTACCGCATATGGGCTGGAATACCTTGCATAGCATGAGTCAGCATCCGCTGTTAAAGGGCTTTACTGAGCAAGATTATCTGTATTTTGTGCACAGCTTTGCGGTGGTTCCCAGCCAATATAGCTTAGCACAGTGCCACTATGGCTCTGACTTTGCTGCGGTAATTGGTAAAGACAATGTCGCCGGCGCCCAGTTTCACCCCGAGCGCTCAGGCAAGGTCGGGGCGCGTTTATTACAAAACTTTTTGGAGTGGCAGCTGTGATTATTCCAGCCATAGATTTAATCGACGGCAAGGTCGTCCGCCTGTATCAGGGCGCTTATGATAAAACCACCGAGTACGAATTTAGTCCGATTAGCCTGCGCGACAGCTACGCCGCAGCCGGCTCGCCGCTATTACATGTGGTGGATTTATCCGGTGCCAAAGATGCCAGCAAACGTCAGCTTGGCTTGTTAACTGAATTGATGACCCAGTCGCCACTGCAAATTCAGGTCGGCGGCGGTGTACGTACTGAGCAAGACATAAAAGATTTATTGGCCGCCGGTGCCAGCCGCGTCGTGATTGGTAGCTTAGCCATTCGCGAGCCGGCACTGGTGCAAAGCTGGATCAAAACCTACGGCGGTGAACGGATCGTGCTGGCACTGGATGTCGCCATTAATGCCAAAGGCGAAAAAAACCTGCCCAGCCATGGCTGGATTGAAGCATCCGGTGTCACCCTGGAACAGGTGTTAGATGGCTATATCGCGGCCGGCGCTAAACATGTGCTATGCACTGACATCAGTAAAGACGGCACCCTGAGCGGCTCTAATGTCGCCTTATATCGTGAGCTGTGCAGCAAGTACCCACAACTGGCGTGGCAGGCATCGGGCGGTATTGGCGCGCTTAGTGATATCCAGGCGCTGATTGGCTCCGGTGTGGCCGGCGTGATTTTAGGCCGCTCGCTGTTGGAAGGTAAATTTACACTGCAGGAGGCGATCGCATGCTGGCAAAACGGTTAATTCCCTGTTTAGATGTGCGCGATGGCAAGGTGGTCAAAGGCGTACAATTTCGTAACCATGAAATTATCGGCGATATCGTGCCGCTGGCGCAGCGCTATGCCGAAGCCGGTGCCGATGAGCTGGTGTTTTATGATATTACCGCCTCCAGTGATGGCCGGGTGGTCGATAAAAGCTGGGTCCGGCGCATAGCCGAGGTCATTGATATCCCGTTTTGCGTAGCTGGCGGTATTAAGTCGGTTGCCGATGCCGGCAAAATTCTGGAAATGGGCGCCGATAAGGTGTCGATTAATAGCCCGGCCCTGGCCAACCCACAGCTGATTGCCGAGCTGAATGCGACCTTTGGCCAGCAATGCGTGGTGGTCGGTATCGACAGCTTTTTTGATGTCGCCTCCGGCCAGTATCAGGTATATCAGTTTACCGGTGATGAGAGCCGCACCCAAAAAACCCAGTGGCTGACCCGCGATTGGGTCGCCGAGGTGCAGCGCTTAGGTGCCGGTGAAATTGTTTTGAACTGTATGAATCAGGATGGTGTGCGGCAGGGTTATGATTTAGCGCAGCTAAAAAGTATCCGCGATATCTGCCGGGTACCGCTGATTGCCAGTGGTGGCGCCGGTACTATGCAGCATTTTACTGAGGTGTTTAGTACCGCAGATGTCGATGGCGCCCTGGCGGCCAGTGTGTTTCATAAGGGCATTATTCAGATCAGCGAGCTAAAAGCGAAGTTAATTGCGGATGGGATTAGTATTCGGCCTTGAGCGTTTGAACGAAGCAGCAAAACCCGAGCATAAACCGGTAAAAAGCTAAGGCGTATGTACTTTTTTCTGCGACCGTTGGAGGCCATGGATGGCCGGAATCGAGCCCCAAGGATGGTTTATGGCGTGTCGCAGAAAAAATGTACGGAGTCTTAGCGGGTAACGGAGTGCAGAGCATTGGTGTAGGCTCTTTTCGCAATAACCTTAGTCGACTCCGAAATAAGAGACACTTGAATGAACCAACAACAAATCAGCCAGCTTAGCTGGCCCGATAGCCAACTGTTACCGGCGATAGTGCAACATGCCATCTCCGGCAAGGTGCTAATGCAAGGCTATATGAATCCGGATGCACTGCAGCATACACTGCAAAGCGGCAATGTCACTTTTTTTAGCCGCAGCAAGCAGCGGCTATGGACCAAAGGCGAAAGCTCGGGTCATACCCTGCAGCTGGTCAGTATCGACAGCGATTGTGACAGTGACAGCCTGTTAGTACTGGCCATGCCGCAAGGGCCAACCTGCCATGTTGGTACCGAAACCTGCTGGCATGATAATGACGCTAATAGCCCACAGCTGGCGTTTTTATATGACTTAGAACAAGTGATTAAAAGCCGTGAGGGTGCCGATCCGAAAAGCAGCTATACCGCCAGTTTATTTGCCAAGGGCGTGAAACGCATCGCGCAGAAAGTCGGTGAAGAAGGCGTCGAATCGGCATTAGCAGCGATGGCCGGTGATCGCGAAGAGCTGAAAAACGAAGCCGCTGATCTGCTGTTCCACCTGCTGGTACTGCTACGCAGCCAACAGCTGGAGCTGGCCGATGTGATTACGATTTTAAAACAACGGCATCGCTAAGATGTCGGCCAACAGCAATCCCAGGCAGTACAGAAAAATCAGCTGTTTTTCCGGCAAACTAACCAGTTTGTGCTATACCTTATACACTGTAGTCCATTGTCGGCAGTTACATGCTGCCGGCAAGGTGCAACAGCATAGCTTAGGCAACAGGTAACTCCTGAAATGGCAAATGCTGACCATAGCAGCGGTTCTGATAGCCCCATTACCGATCCGCTGATTATAAAATGGAACCTCTCCTTACCTGGTCAACCAGAAGTATCCGGCTTATCGTTAGAAAAAACGCTGGATTTACATCGTTTACATACCGTGTTCCAAAATTTCCAGCAGGCGCTGGGCGTGACCATAGCGCTGATTGATTTACAGGGTAAGGTACTGGCCTCGTCAAACTGGCAGCAAGCCTGCCTGCATTTTCACCGGCAACAACCTGAGACCCTAAAAGGCTGTTTACAAAGCGATACCCAGCTGGCGACGCAACTACTAACCGAACAAAAACAAGCAATCTACCGCTGTCATAACGGCCTGACCGATTGTGCCGCACCGGTGCGGGTAAATGGCCGCTATCTGGCGAATATTTTTATTGGTCAGTTTTTTCAGGAAGCACCCGATCTAACCTATTTCCGACAACAGGCTAAAGCAAACCAGTTTGATGAAGACAGCTATCTGGCTGCGATTATGCAGCTGCCGATAATTCCGGCCGACAAGATCCCACCGATGCTGGCTTTAATCAGTTCAATGGCCGAGCAAATTTCCGAGCTCAGTTATAACCAGTTTCTCAGCCAGCAACTGCTGGATCAGGTTGAACAACAGGTTAAACGCCGTACCCTTGAGCTGCAAATGCAGAATCAAATCCTGAGCATGATTAGTCAGGGCGATCCGCTACAGCAGGTACTGCAAGAGTTAGTGCTACAAATTGAGCAGCAGTATCCACAGCTGTTGTGCTCTATCCTGCTGCTTGATCAACAAACCGGAGTGTTACGGCACGGCGCTGCACCTTCGTTACCTGAGGCCTACAATCAGGCGGTAGACGGGTTAAAGCCCGGCCCCTTTGCCGGCTCATGCGGCGCAGCGGCTTATAATGGCGAAATGCTGATCGCGGAGGATCTGCTAACTCATCCTAACTGGCAACAGTACCAACAGCTGGTCGCGCTGGCTGATGTGCGCTCCTGCTGGTCAATTCCAATAAAAACTGCCCATGGCCGGGTACTGGGCACCTTCGGTATTTATCAACGCCAGGTCGCCAGACCCGATGCGGAATTCACCCAAAAGATGCAAGCCTTTAGCAATCTGGCAGAGCTGGCGATAAGCCGCTCTTTGCTGGCGGAAAAGATCCGCCGCATGGCGTTTTATGATGAGTTGACGGGGCTGGCGAATCGCCGGCTATTGGATGAACGGATGCAGCAGGCGTTAGCGTTAAGTAAACGCAGCAACCGTTATGGCGCCCTGATGTTTCTGGATCTGAATAATTTTAAACCGGTGAACGATCTCTACGGCCATAAAACCGGTGATTTGCTGTTGCGGGCTTTTGGCATAAGGTTACAAAGCCTGGTTAGGCAAACCGATACCGTGGCCCGCCTGGGTGGCGATGAATTTATTGTTTTATTGCCGGAATTACTCGCTGAATTTGCAGAAGCAAGAGAACAAGCGCAGCAACTGGCAGAAAAAATTACTGAGCAACTGGCATTACCCTTCACCCTGACCGACCAAAGTAATACTTGTTACCAATGTACCTGCAGTATCGGCATGGTGTTGTTTCACGGTGAGCAGGATTTCGCTGAAGAAATCCTGCGCCGGGCCGACAACGCCATGTACCAGGCTAAGCAGCAAAGCGGGCAGCAGCTTTGCTGGTATAGTGGCTAGCGCACCATCTAGGTCTCAAATTTGCTGCTTATGGTTTGCAATGACTGCGCCAGTGCCTGCAACTCAGCAGCGATACCATGCACATCCTGTTGAATGGCTTTCGAGCTACTGAAGGAACTGAGCATCTTCGCAGTATTAGCGACAATTTGCTCCGCAACCATGGTTTGCTCTTCGGTGGCTGCAGCGATCTGCGCGTTAAGTAAACTGATTTGCTGCACTTCACCGCTGATCTGCTCAATAGAGCTGCCTGCATCTGACGCCAACTCAGCCGAGTGAGCGGCATTCTTTACCGCTTGCTGCATAATACTTACCGCTTTACTGACATTTTGTGTCAGTTCGCCGACTACCTGCTGTACTTCAACCACTGACTGTGCCGTTTTACCCGACAGATTGCGAACTTCATCAGCAACCACCGAAAATCCCCGTCCATGTTCACCGGCTCGTGCCGCCTCAATGGCTGCGTTCAATGCCAGCAGGTTGGTTTGGTCCGCTATGGCATTAATACTACTGAGGATCTGTGTCACATTTTTGGTTTTTTCCGCCAGTTCAGTAATTACACTCTGCGCCTGAGTAATCTCACTGGATAAACCACGGGAAAAATTGACCGCATTACTGGTTTTATCAAAACCCTGTTTCGCCAACTGACTGGCTTTTTCGGCCGAGTTAGCCGCCTCATTGGCTGATTGACTGATATCCTTCACCGACAATTGCAGTTCGGCCATACTCTGACTCACCGTTTCCGAATCAGCACTCTGCTCCGAGGTTCGTCCTTCTAATGCCTTCATGCCAGTCGATAAATGATCAGAGCTCTGCGTCAGAGGATCGATTGCCTGTGCCAGCTCATTAAAAGACGACTGCAGCATCTTGATAAAAATATTAAACTCCCGCGCTACCACTGCCAGCTCGTCATCGCCCTGCACCGGCAAACGGCTGGCTAAATTGCCCTTGCCACTGGCCAATTCTGCTAATGAGCTGCCTAAGGTTTTCGCTGACTGGCTAATGCGGTTGGCGATAAAGTGCCCGAGGCCAGCCGTGGTTACCAGTAAAACCCCGCCAAGCAATAAAATCACGGTCAGAGCTCGCTCGGAATTATCTGACACCGCATCAATAGCTTGCGCAAAACGCTGATCGGACTGCTGCTCAAATTGTGTTAACTCGGCATAGACTTTTTCATACAGTGCGGTTTTGCGACTGACCTGCTGCTGGATCTGCTCAAAATCGGCGTCACCATCAATAAATTGTTGCGCAATCGCCGAAGATAATTCGGCGTAGCTTTGGGCTTCCTGTTGCAGCTGCTGTAATGTCGTGCTGCGCTCTGGGTTCAGGTTTTGTAACCGGGTCAGCATATCGCTGATCCTTTGCTGATTTTGTTTGGCAGTGGCTAACAAATCCGGATCAGACAGCGTCACGGCCTGGGTAAAAAACTCATCCAATGAGACAAAACTGGTACGAGCCTGCGAAGATAGTTTGGCGGTCTCATACATAAAGTCACGCATATTGTGGGTCGTTGCATTATTTTTGCTGGTAAAAAACAAACTGACCGCTACAACTGTCGAAAAGGCGATCACTGCCAACCCTATTACCAGCCAGATTTTTGCCACTATGGATAAATTCTTCATCGGTACGACTCTTTAGTCCGGCGCCAATGGCGCCGGACGATCAGTTAGTTGATGGTTAGCGCAACTTTTACTGCATCAGATACACTGGCGGCACTGATATAGCCAATAGCCTGCGGATTACTGGCAACAAAATTAAGCACCTCCTGCTCGCTCGCCAGCTCTGTCGGCGGTGTACCCTTGCCGGTAAAAACCAACTTAGACCAGTGCGCTTTTAACTGCGCCGAGGTACGGCCCACGCCCTTTTCGTCGAACTGAGCCCGAAGTGGCACAGTCTCCGCCAGATTAACGGCATTAAAGGCATTGGAGCGTCCGGTGTAAATCCGCACTAACTCTTCATTGGTCAGATTGGCGCTATTAGATGGATGCACGATCACCGCGATTTGCGCCAGTGCCGGCAAAGCAAAGACTGTTGCGGCAATTATTATCAGTTTTTTAATCATAACAACCTCTTAAAACACTAAATCAACACCAACAGCCACTACACCGGCGCGCTGACCCGTAGTGTCATTTTTCTCAGAAGAGTACTGTGCTTTGAAGGCTGCCGCCGGATGGAAATCATAGCGCAACCCCAGATTCCAGGTCTTGGCGTCGCGCTCCTGCGTACGCACTAATCCTTGCAGCGGTACCAATAACTGAGGCGGCAAAACACCTTGGTAAGGCAGATAAATCTGATCGCGGCTGTTGTTATCTTCAACTTCATACGAGAGGTACGGAGTGAAACTATTAAAGCGCTTCCCCACCGAGACATAGTAATTATTCTGATCGGCAATAAAGGTATCTTTCACCTTAACCTTGGTATATTCACTGACCAGGATCCAGTCGCCGTCATCATAGGTCAGTCCCAGTCCCAGAAAGCTGCCATCTTCCCGCTCAATATCCACACTTTTTACAATATCGTTGCGGCCAATACTGTTGAGCGTAGTAAACAGATTACCAATGGTAAAATTCGGCGCCAAACTCACTTGTTCGGCTGCAACCGTCACTTTACCGACTAAATAAGCCGCCCGGCCACTCAGATTACCCTGCGTCAATTCCCAGCTTAAACCGAGAATATTTTTTATTTCGGCATCGACCTCTACGCCACTGATGGTCGCCTTACCATCATAACCACCCGCTACTACCTGTAACGTTGACTCAACACTACCAAGCTGTGCAGTACGATAAAATGAAATCCCTTCGATATTGTCAAAACCCAGCCCGTAAACGCCCTGCGGCACCCGCAACCAGTCGTAGGCATAACCGACATCTTTAAAATCAGAGAATTTAAAAAACGGTGTACGTAAACGGCCGGCATTAATATGCATATTATCCGCCAGCTGATAGGTCAAAAACGCCCACTCAAAGCCAACATCAAAGTCTTTGCTACCACGGCCAACCAGCTGCCCCGTTATCGATAATTTCTCGCCCAGATCTGACTTTATCTGTAATGCGAATAAACTTTCATTTTTAAAATCAATATCTTTATCATAACCATATAAAGATTCATCACTACCGGTAGTCATCCCGGCTTTGATTGACGCAAAGCCATTGATGGTAACGTCTGCCCACACCGGGGCAGCAACACTGGCGGTCAGAATCGCGAGCGCAACAGCGGTTTTTTTCATAAAGACCTCATATAACGGGGCTAATACAATCGAAAGTACCGAAATAAAAAACTAAGCACTTGTCTTTTATTTACTTTTTCTAGTGTAGCTGAAAACCGCAGGCCAGCGAAAATAATGACGGATTTTTTGCACCGAAAGTTATCATATATCAAGCCAATCTAATGTTCGACATTCCGGTTCAGCAGACATTTTGTAACAGAAAATGTCTGTCCCTTGACAAGGCGCGCTGGCAGAGCGGAAGATGGCGTGCTTTTTTCCCCATAACCATAAAGAACAAACCTATGAAAAAAACCTTACTGTTACTGGCAATGACCAGCAGCCTGGCCTTTGCTGATGAAGGCATGTGGATGCCACAACAATTGCCAGAAATTGCCGGCCAATTAAAAGCGGCTGGTCTGGAACTGGATCCGGCTAACCTGACCAAACTAACCGAATTCCCAATGGCTGCCATCGTCAGTCTGGGCGGTTGCTCAGCCTCTTTTGTCTCACCACAGGGTTTAGTTGCCACTAACCACCACTGTGTTTATAACAGCATTGCGCATAATTCCACCGCTGAAAATGACCTGCTAAAAAATGGCTTTCTAGCCAAAACCCTGGCCGACGAAGTGCCAGCGGCACCAGGTAGCCGGATCTTTGTCACCAAGGCCGTAGACAAGGTGACTGAGCGCGTTATCGATGCCAAGACCGCAAAATTAACCGGTAAAAAGCGGTTGGATGCGATTGAGGCGAATCAGAAAGCCATCGTTGCTGACTGTGAGCAAGATGCCGGTCACCGCTGCACCGTGGCAGCGTTTTATGGCTCGCTGGAATACTACCTGATTAAACAGCTGGAAATTAAAGATGTCCGTCTGGTGCATGCCCCGGCTGAAGGCGTCGGTAAATTCGGTGGCGATACCGATAACTGGATGTGGCCACGCCATACCGGCGATTATAGCTTCCTGCGCGCCTATGTCAGTCCGGATGGCAAGTCTGCCGACTTCCATAAAGATAACGTACCTTACACCCCGGACTTCCACCTGAAACTGGCTAAAGACGGCTTAAAAGAAGGCGATTTTGTGATGGCACTGGGCTATCCCGGCCGCACCAACCGCCACCGCTTACCGTCAGAAGTTGCCGACACCTTTGACTGGAGCTACCCCACTACAGTGCAGTATCTGGGTGAGTTGTTAGAGATTATCGGCCGTGAAACCGCCAATGATCGCGATGCGGCGCTGAAATATGCCAGTCGGGTCGCTGGTTTAAATAACGTGCTGAAAAATCGCCAGGGTATGCTGGATAGCTATGCACAAAGCGACTTTTTACAGCGTAAGCAGGCCGAACATCAGGCGCTAAAAAACTGGGTCAACGGTGATCGTGCCAACAAGCAAGCCTATGCCAAAGATTTAGCCGCCATCGAAAAGCTGTTAGAGCAACAGCAAACGGAAGGCCGCAGTAATTTCTTACTGGCTAATGCCACGCCACGTTTGCTGGGCACAGCCCGCAGCCTTTACCGGCTGGCTAATGAGAGCACTAAACCAGACGCAGAACGTAAAGCAGGCTTCCAACAACGCGATCTGCCGCGCTTCCAGGCTTTTATGGCCGGTATGGACAGAACCTTTGACGTTAAGGTTGAAAAAGCCCTGGATCTGCATAACCTGAAAAAATATGCCGCCCAGCCGAAAAAGCAGCGTAATGCTGACTTTGATAAAGCTATGGGTATTCAGGACAATATGTCAGAAGCTGCCTTAATTGCGCTGATCGACAGCTGGTATGCCAATACTAAGCTGACCGAACAGGCTGAGCGACTGGCACTGTTAAGCGCCAGCCCACTGGACTTTGCTGGCAAACAGGATCCTTTTGTTAAAGCTGCCGTGGCCTTGTATAAAGCGGATCTGAAACGTGAAGCCGAGCAGGAAGAGCTAGCCGGTAAGATCCAGCAAGCATACGCCAGCTATATGCGTGCAAAAATTGCCTTTATGCAATCGCAGGGCAAAGCCGTTTATCCGGATGCCAACAGCACCCTGCGGGTGACCTTTGGTAATGTTAAGGGCCGTGGTCATGGTAACGAAGATGGTAATGCCTGGACCGCCTTTACCACTTTGCGTGGTATCACCGCCAAAGCCACCGGCGAGGGCGAGTTTAATGCGCCACAAAATCAGCTGGATGCGATCAAAGCGAAAAACTATGGCGCTTATGGCAAAGACAGCCTGAACTCGGTACCGGTAAACTATCTGGCTACTTTGGATATTACCGGTGGTAACAGCGGCTCGGCGATCCTGAATAGCAAGGGTGAATTTGTTGGCTTAGCCTTTGATGGTACCCTGGATTCGATTATCTCAGATTGGGATTTCAACCCGGCAAATACCCGTTCAATCCAGGTCGATCTGCGCTTTATGTTGTGGCAGATGCAAATCGTCGACAAAGCCGACAATTTGCTGCAGGAAATGGGTGTACTATAAGCAAACACTCACCGCCCACGCTAAGCCTGGTGCGCTAACTTAACAGTAAAACCTCTGCCGCGGCAGAGGTTTTTTTATGTGCGTTGTTCCAGCAATTCTGCGGCCAGGCGCACAAAATCCGATGAGGTCAAAATGCCCAGCAATTTGTTATGACTGTTCACCACCGGCAAGCAACCATGGCGGTTTTGTACGAAGAAACTGGCCACCTGCTGCAGACTTTGCTCCGGGGTAACGGTAGCAAAATCAGTAAGCATTAATTCTGCTACTAATTGCTGCTTCTCCTTGCGCTCCAGCGCAGTGGCGCCATACTTCGCCAGCAGGCTCATCACTGCGGCAATCATGACTTTTTGTGTCAACATACCAATCAATTCACCATTGCTATCAATCACCGGGATATGGCGAATATTTTTCTCCCGCATCAGATCATGCGCGTCTTTTAGGGTGGCATCCCGTTTTACCGATAACGGATCGGGCGTCATCAATTCAGCGACAGTGTTAATCGTCATTACTGCTCCTTGAGTTAAGTGTCTTACTGCTAGTTATAGCGAATTTTTCAGCTCTGGGTAGCAAGCTGGATCAACTTTTTACGCGGTAGATAATTTGAGCCTTGCTCATTTTTTGAATCAGGTTCATAATTCGAACCTATTTATAAGAGCTACAGATCCTATGACGGTAAACGAACGTAAAGAACGCCAGCGCGCCGCCCGTGAACAATTGTTTTTGGATAAAGCCGCTGAGTTGATTGCCCGCGATGGCATTTTGCAACTGCAGATGGCGCCACTGGCTAAAGCCTGTGAATACGCCACAGGCACCCTGTATCAGCATTTCAGTTCGAAAGAAGATTTATTGCTGGCATTAGTGGCCCGCAACGGTTGCAACCAACTGCGGTTATTTGAACAGATAGCGGCACTGGCGATCCCACACCGCAACAAAATCCTGGCACTTTGTGTCGCAGAGGATTTGGCGCGCCAGTATCACCCCAGCCATGCCAGACTGGAGCAATATGTCTTTACTGAAGTGGTTTGGGAAAACGCCTCTGCTAGTCGCCGGCAGCTGATCCTGGATAATAGCAAGCCGCTGTCAGCGCTGGTCAGCGGCATAGTGCGCGCGGCGATTGACGCCGGTGATCTACCGGATCACCAGTGCTCAGCACTGGAGCTGTCGATAGCGCCCTGGGCGCTCTGCTGTGGCAGTCATAATCTGGAACAAACCGCCGGCTTGTTTGAAGCCTTTGGTTTAAACAAAGATTCGTTGCAACGTTATCGCCATATGCATCTGCTATTAAATGGTATGCAGTGGCAACCCTTGTTGGATATTACCGATACGGCAACCTTGACCGCGCAAATTCAGGATTTAAAACAACGCGTTGAGCAGTTATTTCATCAACTGTGCCCGCTTAATGTGGACCCGCTCAATGTGTAACAGATTTTTAGTTTTAGTTAATTGGGCGCCTGCCCTTGTAAGGAGACATCATGCTTAAGCGTATGATTATTATGCTTTTCCTGGTAACAGTGCTGTTCGGCGGTATCTTTGGTTTTAAAGCCGTCGGTAATTATTTTATGAATCAATTCTTCGACAATATGCCGATGCCACCGGCTGCTATTACCGCAGCCTCTGTTAGCCGTGATGCCTGGCAACCTGCCGTCAATGCCATCGGCAGCTTTGCCGCAGTTAACAGCACCGAGCTTACCACCGAAGCCAGTGGCATTATCCGCAGCATTCGCTTTGAGAATGGCGCCCTGATTAAAAAAGGTGAGCTGTTAGTGCAACTGGACGACAGTGTTGATCAGGCCGAGCTGGCAAGGTTAAAGGCCGCTGAGCAATTGGCGAAGCTGGAGCAAAGCCGTCTGGAACGGCTGTTCCGCGATAAAGGCGTCTCGGAGCTGGATCTGCGTCGGCGCGAGAGTGAAGCCGCTCAGGCGAGCGCTGCTGTCGCCTCACAGCAAGCACGGATTGCGCAAAAATCGCTGGTAGCGCCCTTTGATGGTGTAGCCGGTATTCGTCAGGTCAGTCTCGGACAGTTACTGACTGGCGGCACCCCTGTCGTCAGTTTGCAGTCGCTGGATCCTATCTATCTGAACTTTACCCTGCCCGAGCAGCAACTGGCGTTGATTGAAGTCGGTAAGCCGTTAACAGTGCGGGTGGATGCTTATGGCGAACAAGCATTTAACGGTGAAATCACCGCCGTAGCTCCGGGTATTCGCGAGTCAAGCCGCAGTATCGAAGTGCAGGCCACCTTTGCCAATCCGCAGCAGTTACTGCGCCCGGGTATGTTCGCCCGCGTCAGCATGACCACAGGTGAACCCAACACTGTTACCCTGATCCCACAAACAGCAGTGCAGTTTAATCCTTATGGCAACTCAGTGTTTGTGATTACCGAACAGAACGGTCAACAGGTGGCGCAACAGCGCTTTATCCGCACCGGCGAAGCCCGTGGTGATTTGATTGCCGTGACCGCAGGTCTGGAGCCTGGTGAGCAGGTGGCGACCTCAGGCTTATTGAAGCTGCGCAATGGCGCCGTGGTAAATATTGTGGAAAACAGTTCGGCCGCGCCCAGCGCTGAATTAAACCCAACGCCGGCTAACCAGTAAGGATTGCAGTATGCGCTTTACCGATATCTTTATTAAAAAGCCGATCCTGGCCAGTGTGGTCAGTCTGCTGATCCTGCTACTGGGCCTGCGTGCAATCTCAGAGATGAATGTGCGGCAGTTCCCGGAAATTAAAAATGCCGTCGTTACCGTCAGCACTGTCTATGTCGGTGCCGATGCCGACCTGATCCAGGGCTTTATTACCACGCCGCTGGAGCGGGAAATCGCTGCGGCTGAAGGCATTGATTATCTGGTTTCCACCTCGGTATCCGGAGTCAGTACTATTCAGGCGTTTTTACGGCTCGATTATGACCCGAACGAAGCCCTGACCCAGATCGCCGCCCAGGTGAATAAAATTCGCTCGGAACTGCCGGAAAATGCCCGTGATCCGGTGATATCACTCAAAGTCGGCCAGAATGTGGCGGCGATGTATCTGTCGTTTTATTCCGAAGTACTGGGTAATAACCAGATCACCGACTATCTGGTGCGGGTCGTGGAACCCCAGTTGGCGACGATTCCGGGGGTGCAACGCGCCGAAATTCTGGGTGCCCGCACCTTTGCGATGCGGATTTGGCTGGATCCGGTGAAACTGGCCGCCTACAACCTGACCGGCTCAGATGTTAATACTGCGCTGCGTGGTAACAATGTGCTGGCGGCGCTGGGTTCCACCAAAGGGCAGATGGTCGCCGTCGATCTGAATGCAGCAACTGATCTGCGCTCACCGGAAGAATTTAAACAGCTGATTATCAGCAGTGACGGTAAGGCGGTAGTACGATTAAGCGATGTCGCCACTGTCGAGCTGGGCGCGGAAAGTTATGACAGCTCCGTGAGTTTTAATGGTCTGGCCGCGACCTTTATGGGTATTGAGATTTCGCCGGATGCTAACGCCCTGGATGTGATTGCTGAGGTGCGCAAGGTCTGGGATCGCGATATTATCCCGCAGCTGCCGCAGGGTCTGGACGCCGATATTCCGTATGACTCAACCGAGTATATTGAAAACGCCATTGACGAGGTGGTGATCTCTATCGTGCTGGCACTGGTGATTGTCGTACTGGTGATTTACGCCTTCTTAGGCTCAATCCGTAGCGTCATTATCCCCGCCGTGGCCATTCCGGTGTCATTGGTCGGCACCTTCTTCCTGATGTGGATCCTGGGTTTTTCGATTAACCTGCTGACGCTGCTGGCGATGGTATTAGCGATCGGTATCGTGGTCGATGATGCGATCATTATGCTGGAAAATATTCACCGCTTTATCGAAGAGGGCCATTCCCGCATCGATGCTGCCATTATGGGCGCGCGACAACTGGCCTGGCCGATTATCTCGATGTCGACCACGCTGGTGGCGGTATTCCTGCCGATAGGTTTTGTTGGCGGTTTAACCGGAGTGTTGTTTGTTGAGTTTGCCTTTACACTGGCTGCTTCGGTGATCCTCTCTGGCGTGGTGGCGCTGACGCTGTCACCGGTAATGTGTGCCTATATTCTGAAGCCACACAGCGCAGACGGTAAAAAAGAAAAATCGCTGGAAGCCTGGCTGGATGCGCGCTTTGAGCAGTTGCGCGCCGCTTATCAGCGCCAGTTACACAACACCCTGAATACCATGCCAGTGGTACTGACCTTTGCTGCCATAGTGCTGGTGTCCTGCTACTTCCTGTTTGTTACCAGCCCATCCGAACTGGAACCGGCTGAAGATCAGGGCTTTGTGTTCTCGATTTTACAGGCGGACAGCTTTGCCACCCTGGATTATCTGGAGCGTAATACCGCTAAGCTGAATCAATTACCGGAGCAGGCACCGGAGATCCGTAACGTCTTTATCATTAATGGCATGGGCGGCACCAATACCGCTATCGCCGGCTTTGTCCTGGCGCCCTGGGATCAGCGCGAACGCACTACCGCTCAGGTACTGGAGCAGAATATTCAGCCGCATCTGGCCGGTATTCCGGGCCTGAATGCCTTTGCGCTGGTGCCACCTTCGCTGCCCTCTTCCGGTGATGGTACCCCGATTGAATTTATTATTGGTTCGACCCAACCCTTTGCTGCGCTGCAGGAAGTGGTACAGGAAGTGCTGGGCCGGGCGATGGCGTCAGGTCGCTTTATCTTTGTCGATAGCGATTTAAAGATCGATAAGCCGAAGCAAACCGTGCTGGTCGACCGGGAAAAGGCCGCCTTAATGGGTGTGTCTATGCAGCAATTGGCGGCAGATTTGGGCTCGTTACTGGCCGGTGCCGACGCTGGCCGCTTTGCGCTGGATAACCGCTCTTACCGGGTTATTCCGCAAATTGAGCGCAGTGAGCGGCTGAATCCGGCGCAGTTAAAGGACTACTATACCCGTAATCAGCAAGGCGAACTGATCCCGTTATCTACGCTGGTAACCTTACAGGAGTCGGTACAGCCGCAAGCCCTGCGCGGTTTTCAGCAGCTGAATGCGGTAAAAATCTCCGGCGTACCCCGACCGGGCGTGCCCCTGGGTGAGGCGTTAGCAGTGCTGGATAATATTGCGGCTGAAGTGATGCCGGCAGGTTTTAGCATTGATTACGCCGGCCAGTCGCGGCAGTACAAGCAGGAAGGCCAGCAACTGGTGATTACCTTCTTCTTTGCGCTGATAGTGATTTTCCTGGTACTGGCAGCCCAGTTCGAATCGTACAAAAATGCCATTATTATTATGGTAACAGTACCGATGAGTGTCTGTGGCGCCCTGATCTTTACCAGTCTGGGCTTTACCAGTATCAATATTTACACCCAGGTCGGTCTGCTGACGCTGGTCGGTCTGATTGCCAAGCACGGTATCCTGATTGTTGAATTTGCCAACCAGCTGCAGCAAGAAGGCAAATCAAAACGCGATGCCATTGAGGAAGCGACTGCGCTGCGGCTACGTCCTATTCTGATGACCACAGCAGCAACGGTTCTGGCCGTGATCCCACTGTTGGTTGCCACCGGTGCCGGCGCGGCCTCGCGCTATGCGATGGGGGTGGTCATTGCCAGCGGTATGACCATTGGTACCTTCTTTACCCTCTATGTAGTACCGGCGATGTATTTGCTATTGGCCCGTGACTACCGGCAACAGCCGGATGCCATCGTCGCCGCTGCTCAGACCGATGCGCAGTAAGTCGTAAGCCACTCAACTCATTCAACTCATTCGACTAAGCGGCCCTCGGGCCGCTTTTTTATGCTAGCGCCTTGGCTAAATTGAGCGATGCGCCACTGCTGCCTTAAAGCGGATAACGCGGTTAGCTCTCTTTCGTTTTACTTAAGGTGCTCCCCAAAGAGGCACTGATCACCAGTAAGATCGCTAACCACTGTGTGACACTGAGCAACTCCGCCAGCAATAAAAAACCGGCCAAGGCAGCGATCGCCGGCTCCATACTCATCAGTACACTAAAACTTTTGGCCGGCAGCGCCTTTAATGCCACCATCTCCAGACTATAGGGTAAGGCACTGGACAGCGCCGCTACGGCGATAGCCAGTGGGATCACCTGCCAGCTGAATAAACTGCTACCAGCACTGACCAGACCAATCGGCACTAAAAAGGCAGCGGCCACTGTCATGCCAAGGGCCACCGTAATGCCACCCGAGGCCAGATTACCGGCGCGCTGACCAAATAGAATATAACCGGCCCAACAGGCACCGGCGGCAAGCGCTAACATCACCCCAACCGGATCCAACGCATCGACACTGGTCATATCCGGTAACAGTAACAAAATACCGCCCAGCGCCAGCGCGACCCAAACTAAGTCTAATTTGCGCCGCGAGGTAAATAATGCCACCGCCAAGGGGCCGGTAAATTCCAGTGCCACGCCAATCCCCAGCGGAATACGGGCAATCGCCAGGTAAAACAGCAGATTCATGCCACCGAGGCAAGCGCCATAGACAATCACCGCGCGCCAACTGCGCCCCTGTGGTAACTGCCGCCAGGGCCGGAATACCAGCCACAGCATCAAGGCTGAAAAGCCGACCCGCAGCGCTGTAGTCCCCGCCGGACCTATCAGCGGAAACAGTTGTTTGGCAATTGAGGCTCCACTTTGAATGGTGACCATCGCCAATAATACGCTGGCGACTGCCAGCCAGATGGCCTTGTTGCTTTGCATAACTGCCCTGTTTATTACCTGATTAGCATTATTTTACGCCATTCCCGGCCCTGCGTGTTGGATTTGCCAGGGCGTATTGACCAGATTGCACCGAAAACAGGCAAAATGCCTGCTTCTGGCGCAAGCAGGCATTGGCAAACCGGCACTAAGCCAAGCCATTGTCTTGGCAAATTCATCGTTTTGTTAAGGCGTTGTCATCACCAAGCGTCAGCATAAGCAAGCTGGCACAGTACCTGCTTCGGTAGCTACTGTTAAGCTAATGATCTCAGCCACAGCGGAGTGCACTATGGAAAGCTTATCCCGCCGTAATCATCCGTTACGCGATGTACTGGACAAAGAACTGCAGCAGCGAACCTTTGGCTCTGTTAGCGCCCCCTGCCGGCTGTGCCATTTTATGCTGACCGTTAGCCCGGCACTACGCAGTCTGGAGCTGTCGCAAATGCAACAACTGGCACAGCAGCAAGGTCAGCAGCTGAGTGACAATGCCCAGGATTTGACGCTGCCGCTGTACGGTCTATGGCTACGCTGGGAGCGGCATGGCGAGTTCTCCAGCTATACCTTTATCCGCCCCGGCATGGCCGAGCCCTGGTTTGATGATCCACTTAGCTTTTTGCCTAGTCGCGACTGGTTCAGCGAGCTGCCCGGACAGATTTTCCGCATTGTGCAGCTTACTATTCTGACCGCAGAGCAGCCACCCGCTGAGAGCTTGATCCGGCAAAGTTTTAATGCCGATAACTGTATCAGCAGCGAGTTAGCGGCTGGGCGGGCGCGGATCTGGACTGACTTTCAAAAGCATGCCGAAGGTGCCGGCCGGATGCTGCTATTAAGTAAAGGCTTAACCGGCGATGCACTTGGCCGGCTGGCACAACAGCTGTTTGATCTCGGCAATTACCGTAAGCTGTCACTGCTCGGCTGGCCGCTGGCCCGCCAGAGCCTGCAAAAATTAAGCGAACTGGAATTGCAGCTGGCAGGCCTAACCCAGAGTATTGAGCTGCAAAAACGTAGCGATGAGCAGTTGCTGCATGATATCACCGGTCTGGCCGCTGCGACCGAGCGGCTGATCGCCGAGAACAGCAACCGCTTACAGGCTACCGCAGCCTATTATCAGCTGACGCTGGACAGGCTAAAGGCGTTGCAGGAAAGCCCGCTGCCGGATCATTTGTCATTGCAGGACTTTACCGAAAAACGCCTCACCCCGGCCTACCGAACCAGTGAGGCAGTACAGCGCCGGCAACAACTGCTCTCCAGCCGCCTGGGTCGCTGTACTGAGTTGTTGCGCACCCGGCTGAATCTGAAGCTGGAGCAACAAAATCAGCAACTGCTAAGCTCAATGGAGCAAAAAGCCAAGCTGCAGCTAAAACTACAACAGATGGTGGAGGGCTTTTCGCTGGTTGCCATCAGTTATTACGCGGTGCAGTTGGCGGCTAAATTGCTGAGCAGTCTGCAATATTGGTGGCCTGAGCTAAATGCCGAGCGCTGGCAAAGTCTCGCTATTCCTGTCATTATTATTGGCGTGGCGGTGCTGCTGCGCTATCAGGCGGCCCGCTTAAAACGGAGTCTTTAAGGAAAGGGCAGCTTGATTAGCAATCTGAAGTGGTCTCCCCTGCTGTTGTCGCTGCTGGTGCTGCCATTAACAGCAGATGAAGCAAAACCGGTACAGCGGTTAAGTCCGCACAGCACCGCTATGCCTGTTAGCAAGCCAACGGCACCACAGATCCTGGTGTATAAAAGCCTACGCCAGGATGGTTCTGCCGTTTTTTCCGACCGGCCACCTGTTGATCAGCAGTATGAGCTGCTACGGTTTGATTGCTTTGCCTGTGCGGTGCGTTCGCCAATCAACTGGCATACCACGCCCTTGTTCCAGCGCCGCTTTGCACGGGTGATTGAGCAGGTTGCTGCCGAGTTGGTGCTTGAGCCGGCTTTAATCCGGGCCGTGATCCATGCCGAGTCGGCCTTTAATCCGCAAGCCATTTCGCGTCGTGGTGCCCAGGGCCTAATGCAGCTGATGCCAGAAACGGCCGCTATGCTTGGGGTGCAGGACCCCAGCCAGCCAGAACAGAATATTCGTGGCGGCAGCTTATATCTGCAACAGTTACTGCAGAGCTTTGATGGCGATCTCAGACTGGCGCTGGCTGCCTACAATGCCGGACCTGGTGCAGTCCGGCGTTTTGGCGGTGTACCGCCCTACGCCGAAACCACCGCCTATATCGAACGGGTCATGATTTTAAAGCAGCGTTATACCGGTGGCTGAGCAGGCTTTGGTTTAGCCAGTAAGGCGGCTTTCATCAGATCTTTCCAGGATACCAGCCCCAACAGGCGTTGCTGGGCATCGGTAACCAGTAAACAACTGATATTACGCTCCACCAGCATGCTGGCAGCCTGACGGACACTGGTATCAGGTGCGACGGTAAACACCGGAGCCGACATCACCTGGCTGACTTTACGGCTGCGCATCATCAGGCCAATCGCCTGTTCACTGGCCGCCTCCATCATCGGACTTAACTCTTTAAAGTAGTCTTTAACCGACACTATGCCTACCACGCGGTCCATACTGTCCACCACCGGCACATGCTGGAAACGGGCCTGACTAAACACAGCCCGCAATGATGCCAGATTAGCCTCCCCGGTTGTTGTCACCAGTCTGGTTCTTGGGGTCATAATGGCTAGTAAAGACATCTGCTTACCTCACTATTCTTTATCCATCCCATCCAGCGTCACACCAGATAGGAAACCCGAGCCCTTAACCTCGTTATTACGCAGCTTAATCATCAAACGTAAATCGTTCGGTGAATCAGCATGGTGGATGGCGTCGGTATAGCTGATGGTGCCGCGTTGATAAAGGTCATACAGTGCCTGGTCAAAGGTTTGCATACCAAGCTCGCGTGACTTGGCCATCACGCTCTTAATCTCTCCGACTTCGCCCTTGCTGATTAAGTCCGCCACGAACGGCGAATTCAACAACACCTCTATCGCCGCTACCCGGCCATTGCCGTCTGCAGTTGGGACCAGTTGCTGAGCAACGATAGCCCTCAGGTTCAACGACAGGTCAAACAATAACTTATCGTGCATCTCTTTCGGCACTAAGTGCATAATACGGTCAATGGCCTGGTTCGCATTGTTGGCGTGCAGGGTTGCAATACAAAGATGGCCGGTTTCGGCGAAAGAGAGCGCAAACTCCATCGTTTCCTGCGAACGGATTTCACCGATCAGGATCACATCCGGCGCCTGGCGCAGTGAGCTTTTCAGCGCCGCATCAAAGGATTCGGTATCAATACCAACTTCACGTTGCGTAATTAAACTGCGACCATGTTCGTGGACAAATTCGATTGGGTCTTCAATGGTCAGAATATGACCACGGGCATTTTTGTTGCGATAACCAATCAGGGCGGCCAGAGACGTCGACTTACCGGTACCGGTGCCGCCAACAAAGAGTACCAGGCCCCTTTTGGTCATGATCACTTCTTTCATGATCGGTGGCAGGCCCAGATCTTCAACATTGGGGATGGTGGTCACAATGCGCCGCATCACCATACCGGCCTTATCACGCTGCCAGAAAGCCGACACCCGGAAGCGACCAGCATCGTTATGAATGGCAAAGTTACATTCTTTTTGCGTATTAAATTCGTGCTGCTGCTTTTCATTCATCGATGACAACACCAAGGCTAATGAGTCCATCTCGGTCAGCGCCTTGTCATCCAGCGGTGTCAGCTCGCCATTGATTTTGGCCGCCACTGGCATGCCTGCGGTAACAAAAAGGTCTGAAGCTTTAACTTCAACCATTTTCTTTAAATAATCAACTAGTTGCATACCTACCTCTAGATTCGGCCCATGGCGCCAAAGGTATTCTTATCCTGAGCTTTGGCCGCGGCGTCTTTCTGTGTGACCAAACCACGGTTTACCAGGTTCACCAGGCATTGATCCATGGTTTGCATGCCATGGGCGGCGCCGGTTTGAATCACGGAATACATCTGGGCAATCTTATCTTCACGGATCAGGTTACGGATCGCCGGTACCCCAACCATAATTTCATGCGCCGCGATCCGACCGCCACCGACCTTTTTCAGCAGCGTCTGCGAAATAACGGCTCTTAATGATTCAGACAACATCGAACGCACCATATCTTTTTCTTCACCGGGGAAGACGTCGATAATCCGGTCGATAGTTTTAGGCGCTGAGGTGGTATGCAGGGTACCAAACACCAGGTGGCCGGTTTCTGCTGCCGTCATCGCCAGACGAATGGTTTCCAGATCCCGCAACTCACCGACCAGGATCACATCCGGATCTTCCCGCAGCGCTGAGCGCAGAGCATTGCTAAAACTATGGGTATCGCGATGCACTTCACGCTGATTAATCAGGCTGAATTTATTGCTGTGTACGAATTCAATCGGATCTTCGATAGTCAGAATATGGTCAAAGCGAGTACTGTTGATATAGTCGATCATCGCCGCCAGGGTGGTACTTTTACCTGAGCCTGTGGGCCCGGTAACCAGCACCAGTCCGCGTGGATTCTCAGCAATGGTTTTAAAAATATCCGGCGCGCCCAAATCATCCAGCGTCAGGACTTCGCTGGGGATGGTGCGAAATACCGCCGCCGCACCGCGGTTTTGCACAAAAGCATTAACCCGGAAGCGGGCTAAATTGGGGATTTCAAATGAGAAATCCGCTTCCAGCCGTTCTTCGTATTCTTTACGCTGCTTGTCGGTCATAATTTCATAAACCAGCGCATGGACTTCTTTATGGGTTAGCGGTGGAATATTCAGTTTGCGCACATCGCCATCAACGCGGATCAACGGCGGTACACCGGCAGAAAGGTGCAAATCTGAGGCTTTATGTTCAACACTAAAGGCTAATAATTCGGTAATATCCACAACCAGTCACTCCAATTTACCTATTTATGATGAATAACATAGCAGAACAACTGGCCCTCGCCTATCAGCAACTGCACAAATTCAGCGAAAGCCGGCCCAGCGACTGGCCTGCGCCAAAATTGATCGCGGTCAGTAAAACCAAGACTGCGGCAGATATTGAAGTGGCCTATGCTGCCGGTCAGCGGCGCTTTGGCGAAAATTATCCGCAGGAACTGGCCAGCAAAGCCGCTGCGCTTACCCATTTGGGTGAGCTGGAGTGGCACTTTATCGGGCCGTTACAGTCAAATAAGACCAAACTGGTGGCGGAAACCGCCAGCTGGGTACACAGCCTTGAGCGCGAGAAAATCGCCCGCCGCTTGTCCGAGCAGCGCCCGGCACATCTGCCGCCGTTAAAGGTGTTACTGCAAATTAATATCAGCGCCGCAGTCAGTAAGGCAGGTATCACTGCAGAGCAGATGCTGCCGCTGGCAGCTGTCGTGGCCACTCTGCCTGGCCTGACACTCAGTGGACTGATGGCGATTCCGGAACCCGACCCGGCACGACTGGAAGCCGACTTTGCCCAAATGCAACAACTGTCGCGCTTACTGCAGCAGCACTATCCTCAAGCTGTTGAATTATCGATGGGAATGTCCGATGACTGGCCACTGGCTCTGCGATATGGCGCAACTATGATAAGATTAGGTACGGCTATTTTTGGCGCAAGGAATTATGACAAGCATGAATGACAACAGGGTCGCCTTTATCGGCGCAGGTAATATGGCACGTTGTGTCATCGCCGCTATGGTAAAAGCCGGCTATCCGGCAGAAAATATTCTGGCAGCCAATCGCAGTGAACCCAAGCTGACCGCGCTTAAGGCTGACTTTGCGATTGCCACCAGCCTCAGCAATATTGAGGCCGCCCGCTGGGCTGATGTGATAGTGCTGGCGGTCAAACCACAAATGATGCAGCAGGTGTGCGAACAACTGTTGGCCGAAGCACCAGAGTGTCAGGAGAAGCTGTTTATCACTCTGGCGGCGGGTTTACCGGTAGCGCGCTATGAGCAGTGGTTAGGTGAGATCCGCCTGGTACGGGCGATGCCGAATACACCGGCGCTGGTGAGCCTGGGCGTAACAGGGCTCTTCCCCAGTCGCTGCTCCAACTACGAGCGCGCCTTTGTTGACCATATTTTCAGCGGCACCGGTATGCGGGTCTGGTTAGAGCACGAAGCACAGATTAATCATATTATCGCCGCAACCGGCAGTGCCCCGGCTTACTTTTTCTATTTTATGCAAGCCATGCAGCAAAAAGCCGAGCAACTCGGTTTTAGCAGCAGCGAGGCGAAAGCGATGATCGCTCAAACCGCGCTCGGTGCTGCCACCATGGCGCTACAAAGCGACCACAGCTTCGACGAATTACGGCAGCAAGTGACGTCGAAAGGCGGCACCACGCATGAAGCCATAAGCAGCTTCAGCGCTGCCGGCCTAGAACAGATGGTCGCTGCGGCGATGCAGGCGGCAATTGACCGTGCGGAAGAAATGGCGAAAACGCTTTAAGCAGGGAGTGATCTGATGAATGCAGTAATTTTTCTTATTAATACCGCCTTTACGCTCTATCTGATGGTGGTAATGCTCCGCCTGTGGTTACAGCTGGCGCGGGCCGACTTTTATAATCCGTTTAGCCAGTTTGTGGTCAAGGCCACTAACCCGCTGGTACTGCCATTACGCAAGGTGATCCCCAGCCTCGGTCAGTTAGACACCGCCACCCTACTGCTAGCCTATCTGATTGCCACGGCCAAATTTATTGTGCTGCAACTGGTGTTTTCACCGTCACTTAATCTTGGCGTCAGCTTTGTGTTAGGCGGTCTGTTATTACTAAAAGAAGCCTTGAACCTGCTGTTTTGGGTGTTGGTGATCCGGGCCATTATGAGTTGGTTTAGTCAGGGCCGGAACCCGATGGAACGGGTGTTCCATCAGTTAACCGAACCCTTTTTAGCGCCGGTTCGTCGGATTATTCCGCCACTGGGCGGCCTGGATTTGTCAGTATTGGTGGTACTGATCGCGCTGCAGTTTATTAATATTCTGCTCAGCGACTGGTTAAGATTTGTTTAACAGGAGTCCCATTATGCACCCACTACTTAAGCTGATTAGCGCTTTGCTGCTTGCTCTACTGTTAACCCCGAACGCCCAGGCTGAACAAAAGAAACAGTTGGGTAACTGGGATGTGCATTATATCGCCTTTAACTCGACCTTCTTAACGCCGGAAGTGGCGCGGGCCGCCAATTTAAGCCGCAACAAAAGCAACGCCATTATTAATATTTCGGTACTGGATAGCCAAAGCCAGCAGGCACAGCAAGTGGTGATCAGTGGTATTGCCCGCAACTTACTCGGTCAGCAACGTGAACTGACCTTTCGCGAAATTAAAGATGGCGAGGCCATTTACTATATCGCCGTCATGCCATTTCGTAATGAAGAGCAGTTCCGCTTTAGCCTGGATATCCGCCAGGGTAATCAGCGTCAGCAACTGAACTTTGAACAAAAACTCTATACCGAATAGGACTTGCTGATGCAAAAAGTGGTATTGGCCACCGGTAATGCCGGTAAGGTCGCAGAACTGTCGGCAATGCTGGCGCCCTTTGCGCTGGACATTGTGCCACAAACCGCACTGGGCGTAAGCGATGCCGACGAAACCGGTTTGACCTTTGTTGAAAATGCCATCTTAAAAGCCCGCCATGCTGCCCGGATCACCGGCTTGCCGGCAATTGCCGACGACTCAGGCCTGGCGGTTGCGGCCCTGGGCGGCGCCCCCGGTATTTACTCTGCCCGCTATGCCGGTGTTGGCGCTGTCGATCAGGCCAATATCGACAAACTGCTCCAGGCAATGGCCGGCATCACTGCCAGTCATCGGCAAGCCGCTTTTCATTGTGTTTTGGTGTATTTGCAACATGCTGCAGACCCGACACCGCTAATTTGCCACGGTAGCTGGCAAGGTGAGATTGCCTTGACGCAAAGTGGCAATGGCGGCTTTGGTTATGATCCAGTGTTTTATTTGCCAAAGCTTGGCAAAACCGCAGCCGAACTGACCAAAGCAGAAAAGCAACAGCTAAGCCATCGTGGGCAGGCACTGCGACAACTGGTAGCCGCGCTGCAGGTTAAGGAGCGCGCGCTTTGAGTTTAAGCCTGCCGCCGCTATCACTTTATATCCATATTCCCTGGTGTATTCAGAAATGTCCTTACTGTGATTTTAATTCCCATGCTGTGAAACAAGGGATCCCGGAGCAGGAATATATTGCGCACCTGCTGGCCGATTTAGATCAGGATCTGCCACTGGTCGCTGGCCGCCAACTTAGCAGCATTTTTATCGGCGGCGGCACCCCCAGTGTATTTAGCGCGGCCGGCATCACCCAAATTCTGGACGGGGTTAAACAGCGGCTCCCTGTCGCTGCGGATTTAGAAGTGACAATGGAGGCCAATCCGGGCACCTTTGAAGCGGAGCGCTTTGCCGGCTATGTCGCTGGCGGAGTGACGCGTTTTTCGATTGGGGTGCAGAGTTTTCAAACGCAGCAACTGAGCGCGCTGGGGCGCATTCATAATGCCGAAGAAGCCAAAGCCGCGGCGCGGCTGGCTGCGACCCTGCCACTACAGAGCTTTAATCTGGATCTGATGCATGGTTTGCCTGGTCAGACACTAACAGGCGCTCTGGCTGATTTACAGCAAGCCATCGACCTTAACCCTCCGCATTTATCCTGGTATCAGCTGACGATTGAGCCGAATACCGCCTTTGCCAGCCGGCCACCGGTGTTACCTGAGGATGAGTTGTTATGGGATATCCAGCAGCACGGCGCTGAGCTGCTGGCTGCGGCCGGTTATCAACAATATGAAACCTCAGCCTACAGTAAAGCCGGCCATCAGTGCCGGCATAACCTGAATTATTGGCGCTATGGCGATTATTTGGGCATCGGCTGTGGCGCCCACGGTAAAATCACCCTGCCCAGCCGTAATAGTATTTTGCGTACAGTAAAGATTAAACACCCGAAGGGCTATATGGATTTAAGCCGTGGTTATCTGGACGAGCGCACTCAGGTTGAGCCGGAAGACCGGCCCTTTGAGTTTTTTATGAACCGCTTTCGCTTACTGGAGCCCTGCCCAATCAGTGACTTTAGCGCCCTGACCGGTTTGCCGCTAAGTGTTATCAGTAGCCCCCTAGCTGAAGCCGAGCAAAAACAACTTATAACGGTCAGCCACGAGCATTGGCAAATTACTGCCAAAGGTGCCCGCTATCTGAATGATTTACTGACACTCTTTATTTAAATAACCAAACAGAGGTCTGTTATGCGACAACATTTGACTTTCCGAACTGCCACCCTGCCGCTGCTACTCGGTAGCCTGCTAATCAGTGGCTGCGGCCCGAAAACGGCTGAACCCAGCGCCGTAGTGCCGACGGTTGCACAGCAACAGGTGGATATGAATGAACGCGCGAACCAGCTGTTTGAGCAAATCTTTAACGAGCGGGTGCAGCGCAACCCGGTATTACAAACCAGCCTCGGCATAAAAGATGACTATGACAAATGGCAGGATCTGTCTGATGCGGCGTTCGAAGCAGAACTGGCACTCACCCGCCAGCATCTGGCTTTACTGGAAGCGATTGATGTTGCCGCGCTGGATAACCAAACCCGTTTGAGTTATCAGTTAATGCACAAGCAGCTGCGGGAAATGCTGGAAGATGCGCGCTGGCGCCTGTACAGCTATCCAGTGAATCAGATGTTTGGCGTGCATTCGCAGGTGCCGGCGCTGCTGATCAATCAACATAAAATCGACTCCGTCGACGATGCCAAAGCCTATATCGCCCGGCTAAATGCGGTGCCGGAATTATTTCGCCAGTTACAGCACCTGCTCACGCAAAGTGCTGAAGCCGGCATCATAGTGCCGAAATTTGTGTTTCCACACCTATATTCGGCCAGCGAAAATCTACTGCAGGGCGCACCGTTTTCAGAGCAGGGTGACAGTACTCTGCTGGCAGATTTTAGCAGCAAGGTGGCAGCGCTGCCGTTAACAGAGCACGAGCAAAAGCTGTTGCTGGATGAAGCCAGAGTGGCACTCATTACCAGTGTCGGGCCGGCCTATCGCAGCCTGATCAGCTTTTTACAGCAATTAGAGCAGCAAGCTGGTACCGATGATGGCGTCTGGCGTTTCCCTGAAGGCGCCGCCTTTTATCAGAACCGCCTGGCCCGGATGACCACCACCGATTATAGTGCCGAGCAGATCCACCAGCTGGGACTAAAACAGGTTGAGCGCATTCATGGCGAGATGCGGCAAATTATGCTGCAGGTGGGCTTTGCCGGCGATCTGGCGGAGTTTTTTGTGTTTATGCGCGAAGCGCCACAGTTTTACTATCCGGATACCGAGGAGGGCCGTGCGGCTTATCTGGCTGAAGCCACTGCCGTCATTGACCATATGCGTACCCGGCTGGACGAGCTGTTTTTGGTTAAGCCCAAGGCAGAAATGATAGTCAAAGCGGTTGAGCCATTTCGCGAACAAACCGCAGGTAAAGCCTTTTACCAACGCCCTTCGATGGATGGCAGCCGCCCCGGCGTGTATTACGCCAATTTGTACCGCATGAGCGATATGCCAAAGTATCAGTTGGAAGCGCTGGCCTATCATGAAGGTATTCCGGGCCACCATATGCAACTGGCTATTGCGCAGGAGCTGGACGGCATTCCGAAATTCCGCCGCTTTGGTGGTGCAACCGCCTATATTGAGGGTTGGGGCCTGTATTCTGAATTGCTACCGAAAGAAATTGGCCTTTATCAGGACCCCTACTCTGATTTTGGCCGGCTGGCGATGGAATTATGGCGTGCCGCCCGCTTAGTGGTCGATACAGGTATTCACGCTAAAAAGTGGAGCCGTGAACAAGCGATCCAGTATCTGGTCGACAATACCCCTAATCCAGAAGGCGATGCGGTAAAAGCCATTGAGCGTTATATTGTGATGCCGGGCCAGGCCACCGCCTATATGGTGGGCATGATCAAACTGCTGGAACTGCGCGAGCTGGCGAAAAGTGAACTGGGTGAGCGCTTTGATATCCGCGAGTTTCACAATGTGGTGCTAAAAAATGGCGCTGTACCGCTCGATGTATTAGAGCAACTGGTAAAAGATTATATCGCCAGCAAACGCGCCTAAATAGCGGTGGGCAGCAGCCGTACTGCCTGGCGGTGCGGCACTCGCCATGGAGGATAACGGATGATCAGCGTCAATTATTATGATCCCGAGCTGGGAGGCTGGCAACAACAGCAGGTCAGCCGCCTGCCAGTGAATGCGCGGCATACGCCGCCGCTGTGGCTTGATTTACAACAGGCCAGCGCAGCAGAAGAGCAACAACTGCTGCAGGACCTGGGCATCGCCGCTACCATGGCCGAAGATTTTAGCAAAACCCGGCACCCACCAAAATTTGAAGCAGTGGGTGATTTTAACTTATTAATTTTACGGGCTTATGCTGACGCTGACTTCAGTGAACTGACCGAAAGTGCTCAACTTAACCTGCTATTCTGTCATGACATTCTGATCACCAAGCTGCATTGCCGCCAGCAACCGCTGTGTAGCCAACTGCAACCACAATTAGCAAAGCCCAGTGCTAACCAAATCAGCGACTGGGTGAAGCAACTTACGCTGATCGTCGCAGCCAGTTATCTGGAAAAACTACTGGTGTTTGAGGATGAATTGGGTGAGCTGGAAGATCGGATGTTACACAAAGGTAATGACGAGCTGATGACGATGATGATGCGTTATCGCTCGGTGTTGCGTAAAGTCAGTCGCAACCTGGCCTATCAAAAAGATCTCTTTGCTGATGCCCTGTTCGAGGAGCAGCAAAGTCTGCTGCGGTGTTTTGCGCTGGCCGATTTGCGCGACTTTTATGAAAAATTTGAACGGCTACATTCGATGACTGAGATGTATTATGACCAGCTTAGCGATCTGGTTCAGGGCTATCTGTCGACCACCTCACATCAAATCAACGAGCGGATGAAAGTACTGACTATGGTGAGTAGTATCTTTATCCCGCTAACCTTTGTCGCCGGGATCTATGGTATGAACTTTAGCAATATGCCGGAACTGGAGCTGGAATGGGGATATTATCTTACCCTGGGTTTTATGCTGGCGGTGGGCCTTGGCAGTCTGATCTGGTTTAAACACCTGAAATGGTGGTAATAACGAATATAATCTTATGATCTCTTGCGGCGCTCCCACGGCCGCATAATAATGCCGCTATTGGCCATTATTGCCGGCCGCGTCGGAGCCCATATGAAAATAGCGATTTTATCGCGCAATGCTGAACTCTACTCCACGAAACGTCTGGTTGAAGCGGCAACGTCAGCCGGACATGAAGTACGGGTTATCGATCCCCTGATGTGTTATATGAATATTAACCGCATTAACTCTTCCATCCACTACAAAGGGGAAGTGTTAGAAGGCTTTGATGCGGTGATCCCCCGTATTGGCGCCTCTATTACCTTTTACGGCACTGCGGTACTGCGGCAGTTTGAAATGATGGGCGTATATGCACTGAATGAATCTGTCGCCATTGGCCGCGCCCGCGATAAGCTGCGCTCAATGCAGCTGTTAGCGCGCCAGGGTATTGGCTTGCCAATCACCGGTTTTGCCGATAAGCCCGGCGATATTCCGGATCTGATTGAGATGGTTGGCGGCGCACCCTTAGTGATTAAATTACTGGAGGGGACTCAGGGCATTGGTGTGGTGCTGGCCGAGACCCGTACCGCGGCCGAGAGCGTGATTGATGCTTTTATGGGGCTCAATGCGCATATTCTGGTGCAGGAGTATATTAAAGAAGCCAATGGCGCTGATATCCGCTGCTTTGTCGTTGGCGATAAGGTGGTTGCAGCGATGAAGCGGCAGGCGAAAGCCGGCGAGTTTCGCTCCAATCTGCATCGTGGCGGCACCGCGACCAAAGTCAGTCTGACCCCGGAGGAGCGGCGCACCGCCTTGGCTGCCGCGAAAACTATGGGGTTGGACGTTGCCGGTGTTGATTTATTACGCTCTAATCACGGTCCTGTGGTGATGGAAGTCAACAGTTCACCTGGCTTGGAAGGTATTGAAGCGGCGACCAACAAAGATGTTGCAGCTGCCATTATCCAGCATCTGGAGAAGCGGGTGCTGAGTCAAAAAAGCCGCAAACCGGCCAGAACCAAAGGAACCGGCTAATGACTGAGCAACGCGCGTCTTTTTTCCTCGGCGACAGCCAGATCCCTGCCGGCAGCCGGGCAGTAGTCGATATTCCGTTTGGCAAACTTTACACCCACACTGAACTGAATATCGGCGCCCATGTGGTACATGGCCGCCAGGATGGACCGATATTATTAGTGACCGCAGCCCTGCATGGTGATGAAATTAACGGCGTTGAAATTTGCCGTCGCTTACTTAAGGTACCGCGCTTAAATCGGCTACGGGGTACATTAGTAGTGGTACCTATTGTTAATACCTATGGTTTTGTACAGCAGTCGCGTTACCTGCCGGATCGCCGGGATTTAAACCGCAGCTTTCCCGGCAGTGAAAAAGGCTCGCTGGGTAGCCGGATGGCCTTTCAGTTTACCGAAAAAATCCTCAGTAGATGTACCCATGCCATAGATTTACATACCGGTGCCATTCACCGCAGTAACCTGCCGCAGGTAAGAGCCAGTGCCAAGGATAAGGTGGCACTGAGTATGGCTGAAAGCTTTAACGCACCGATTATTATCAAGGCGGCCAGCCGCGATGGCACCATGCGAGGTACCGCCAACAATTTAGGGATCCCGATTTTACTCTATGAAGCCGGCGAAGCGCTGCGCTTTGATGAGCAGTCTATTAAGATTGGCGTACGCGGTATCGTTAATGTGATGCAACAGTTAGGTATGCTAAGCCGCGGCAAGCGACTCGGTAAAACCCGCTCGCTGTTTTCGAAGAAGAGCAGCTGGGTGCGGGCCGAGCATGATGGCATCGCCCGTTATTATGTCAGCTTGGGGCAGACGGTACAGCAGGGCGATCTGCTGGCGCATATCTATTCGCCTTATTCCGACTTTGAGGTTGCGGTTACGGCGACGCTATCCGGGGTGATTATCGGCCGCACTAACCTGCCGCTGGTGAATGAAGGCGAGGCGCTGTTCCATATTGCAGAGGTCAGCTCGTTGGAAGAGGCCGAGAAGACGCTGGATGCAATCAGTGACGAAGTGGACAATGCGATGCCGTTATCGCTGACCGATGAGTATGGTGTGGTCTAAGCTAAAAATTCAACACGAGCTAGGGCGCTTTTTCGACCACTACATCAAATTCAGCCAGCTCAGGTAGTTGCTGCTGCAGCTTGGTTTCGATGTCGTCGAGCTCGCGCATTCGCTGACAAAACAGCGCTGATTTAGCTTCCAACTCGACCATTTTCTGATCCATACCCAGAGTAATTTTATCCATCAGCTGATTCACTGCCTGCCAGTCCTGACTATCGGCCTTTTCAAAGTTGCTGTCAGATTGCCGCAGTGCATCGCGCAACGCGCCCCAAACCGCCCCGACGGTATGCCGCGCCAGCATCGTCAGCTGCGGCTTTAGTTCGCCGTTAAGGAAGTTATCCAGCTCGTTTAAGCTTTGTGGTGCCAGATAAAAATGATCGCCGGTGCGCACAAAGCGCGATAAAAATTGAAAGGTGGTTTCCCGGATCAGAGCGCGCCACTCGGCTTGCTGCGACTTATTACCCACACCAGCCAACATCGCCTCGATACTGGATAAGCCAACTTCAACGCCATCCACCGCCAGGCTAACAATTTCCGGTACAAAACGACGCAAGCCCTGGGCATAGAGCTGTAATAGCTGTTGTGAGTCGTCTTCCAGTTCAAACCATTCGCCCTTGATAAAAAGTTGTTTATCTTCATTGATTTGAACGAAGGTGCGGTTATTTTGCATAATGCGGATCTGATCCGGTGAGATCAGCACACCATAGCGGAAGGCCATATTACAGTCGGCAAGCAGCGGTGAACTGACCAGCAGTAATAAAAAACAGAGAACTCGCACAACCAGACACCTACCAACCAAACCTGAGACTAGCTTAGAGAAAAAGCCAGCAGAGCGCATTACTCAATACCGCATAGACGCTACCCCTGGTCGCACTAAAGTGGATTGATCGCCGGATGGCCATCTTGGATTTCAATAACTGAAGGCCCGTACTCACGACGACTACGGATAATTTCTTTACCAAATTGCACTTCAACTGCCGAGAATAACTGCTGGATTGCTTTTACCTTTAACTCCGGTAACAACAATAACCGCTGCTCTTCCAACGCCCGCACCTCGTCAATCAGTGCTTTAGCCAGCTCTTTTTGCTCAGCAAACTCCTGCTCGAGCTTCTGAATTAACTCGTCGGTCTGACCAGCCAGTAATTTACGTTGCTTATCAATACGCTGCTTAAGCTCATCTAAAACCGCTCTGGCCTGGCTCAATTGACTGCGCATTAACTCTTGTTGCTGCAATAATGGCGTCAGATGACGGTTGACTTTAATCACCACGACACCGCTGGAAGGAGAACCCAGTTGCCCGCAAGTTAAGGTTTTACCAAGCAGATAGTGACCACCAACAATTTTTCCGGTGACTTTCTCCGCAGTGCCTGCTAACACGGTTTCGGCCTCTACCGAACAATGCATCAGATACTTAGTCGCCATCAGTTGGCCACCACAGATAAAGGCGGAATACTGCGCAATATTGCAGTTAATATCGCCCTGCGCTCTAATCACTGTGCTGTATTCAGGGGTCTCGCTTTGCGGATTAAGTTGATGACCGATAATGGAGCCGACAATATTAATATCACCACCCGCTTCGACTAAATCGCCTTCCATAACCCCTTGAATAATGACATTACCGCCCGCGACCACTTTCATACCAGAAATCACATTACCGGTGACAACCACTGACCCCTTGAAAATTATATGACCAGTGGTCAAATCGACATTCTTAACGGTAAAGACTTCATCAACAGTCGCGCCATTATCGATGGCTCGGGGTAAACCGTCTTGAGTTGCCAGCAACAGGTCCGGATCTTCGGCACTCAAGCCGACCCCCGGTCCTAATTGCCAGTCTATCAATACGCCGGGTTCTGCCGGCAACGCTTCCCCAATAACGTTGATTCCGGGCTCACCTGAAGTAGGTGGAAAGCGGCGCATGAGTGGCTGGCCCGCAGCAACCGCCGGAATAGCGCCAAAGTCACGTAGGTCGGCTTTCGCCTCCGACTCCACCAAGGGTTGATTACGACGCCGCACCATATCCGGAATCAATGGTTCAAAACGCGAGTTCATACCATTGGCCTGGACTCGCCCGGTCGCAACTTCTACTTTCAGGCGACTACCGGGTTCTGCCCGGCTGGCTTGTTGCACCAAACGGATTATATTTTCTTTTTGAAAACCAAAGACGATACCTGCCTGCTGTGCGCCCTTCACCAGCTCGTTAGCGGAGATGGGTGCGCCGCCCCAGGCTGCAGTAATAATCGCATAGGCGGCCATCTTATCTTCGGCGATCTCAAATGCCAGCTGAGCAGGGCGTTTCTCAGCAATCGGATAGGTCAATACCCTGGCGTTTTCGGCCAAAGTCATGGCTTTAACTTTTTGTTGATATTCCTGATATTCTGCGACGAGATTAGCCAGATTATTCTGGTTTAGAAAACAGCGACCGAAACCGGCATCAATGATGGCTTGTTTTAAGGCGTCAGCAGTCAGAGGTGCAGCAGAAACCGGCACTTTGATTATTATATTGAGGTCGTGCTCAGTAAATTCCATAAATATTCCCATTACTTCAGGGAGTTATCAGGTATTGCTTTTGTCAGTTACTTCCTGCTATCACCCTGTGTTGGCCGGATTTCACTATCAGTTATAAGAAAAAAGCATTACCTGAGACAAGATGCCGTTACTGAACCAAATTTTTTACATAAAAGCAAGCGCTGTCTGCTGGTCAGCGCGTTATTCTGGCTATCTACCTCACCAAGGGTAGCTAAATATAGTTATCCTGGTGAACCCGGATAAACATATCCGTACCTTTTTTAGTATACTCGATTTTATATTCTTTGTTGTTAAGCGCCTGAATAAACAACAACGTCTTAGTCTCACCGAACACATCGACACTCGATACGTCCACCAACTCCAGGTAGCGCTCTTTCGCTTCGCTGCGACTAGATGGCACTGCGTCCTCAAAAACTTTTACACCGTGTCTGGATACCAAAATTGGCGGGTCCTGATCATCGTTAATAATCACCAGGTCCAGCTTTTTATTTTTATGAATGATGGTATTCCGGCCACTGACCAGAAAAGCTTTTTCATAATTATTCATTACTACTCTGCCGGTTGTTTAGATTAAGGTTATTATGATACAGCAGTTTAGCACTGTCTAGTTCCCTGTTTGTAAGCTGGCCAACCGCTGCTTGTTTATCGCCTGACACCATTGCTGGGCTACCTCTGCCGGTACATTAACCGGCACCATAAACTCAAAGCCACAAGCCTCTGCCAGACGTTGCATACGCTGCGCAAAGGCGGCGCGAACACCGTCATAGCGCTGTTTACCACTGTTGAAAAAGTCCTTTTCTTTTAACAACTCAGTGGCACACTGGCCGCTGGCACAGCTTTGCCGGATCGCTTCCAGATACAGCGGTCGCTGCTCTGTCATCATTCTGACCGCTAACCGCAACGGCAATTGCTGCAGTAACGCATCGAAATCTGTGATCTTAAAGCCGATAAAAGCCAGTGGCTTACCATCCAGCTCCGGCACCGCACAATAAGCAAAGGCACTAAAATCCAGACGGCAACTGCCTGCCCGGTGACAGTAGCGGATGCCATACTCATCAAGTTCCAAACTATATTTGGGCTCAGCCAATTTTGCCCAACCCAGAAATGCTGCCAATAAAGACGCCATATAAGCAATACCCAACCACCAGCTAAACTGGCTGGCGAACAACAGGGTGTACAACAGCAGTAACAGTAATACAGCCAAACTACTCAATAATAATCTGGCACCGCCACTACTGGCAGAACCAGCAAACCCCTGTTTCATACTGCGACCTCGCGTTGTCATAATCTTGTTGTATTATCTTACGTTATTTCACCGCTTCTGGGTTAACCGTCATGAACCAGCTAGACTGATACGACAGACCGCAGGATGAGTGCGATAACAGGAAATCTGAACGGCGATTCTTTCCATACAATACCCTGAGTTTATTTTTTGATTAAATTGGAGTTCCCTTGGCGCCTTTACACTCTCGCTTGATATGGTTCATTTTATTGGCCTTATTGTGTTTTGTTGGCTTTTTGTACTGGCAATCTCAACAAAGCAATGGCAATAGCCGTGGGCCTGGCGGTGCTGTTGCCGTTAAAACTGCCACCGTTAGCACTCAGCAAATGATGCGGGAAGTCAGTGCCATAGGTACCGGTATCGCCAATAACTCGGTACAGCTAATTGCACCAAGCAGCGAATTCTTAATCGAACTCAATGTTAGCGAAGGCCAGAAAGTGAATGCCGGCGATGTGATAGCACGTTTAAATAACGTGCAGCAAAAAGCCAGGGTCGCCGAACTGGAAGCTGTACTAACCGAGCAGCGCCGGCAACTTGACCGTTTAAAAAATCTGGCTACCACCCAGGCTACCGCCCAATCCTTGCTGGATGAGCAACAGACCCGGGTTAACAGCACCCTGGCACAACTGGATATTGCCAGACAACAGCTCAATGACATGACTATCCGCGCCCCATTCAGTGGTTTTCTCGGCTTGCGTCAAATTAGCCGCGGCGCCTTCGTTAATGCTGGCACCGTGATCACTACGCTGGATGATATTCAACAGTTACGGGTAGAATTTCGGATCGCTGAGCGGCATCTGGCCGATGTGGCCGTCGGTATGCCGCTTACTGTAACTAACGTTGCTTACGGCAAATTACCTTTTGAAGGTGAAGTGACCGCCATTGATACCCGATTAGATCCGGTGACCCGCTCAGTGACTATTCATGGCCGGATTGCGAACGATAACCTGATGTTAAGACCAGGTATGCTGCTCAATGTCCGTTTGCAACTGGATAACCGGCAGGTGCTGCAAATCTCTGAAAAAGCTTTGGTGCCGCAACAGAACCGGCAATATGTGTTTGTTGTCGATGCCGAAAACCGTGTGCAACAACGGGAAGTGCAAATTGGCCAGCGGATCCCTGGCTGGGTAGAAGTGGAATCAGGCTTAGCTGAGGGCGATGAAATTATTGTCGAAGGGGTGCAAAAGGTCCGCACCGGCGTCACTATCAGCAAAATTGAGGGCTAACTATGTGGTTATCTGATACCTCAGTCAAACGCCCGGTTTTTGCTACTGTAATCAACCTGTTACTGGTGATTTTCGGCATTGTTTGCTTCACTATGCTGCCGCTGCGGGAATATCCGGATATCGATACGCCTGTTGTTAGTATCAATACCAATTATCCGGGCGCCTCCGCCGAAATCGTTGAGAGCAAAATAACGCAAATGCTGGAAGACCGGATCAGCGGTGTTGAAGGCATTAAAAGCATTAACTCCAGCAGCCGCAATGGCCGCTCCAGCATTACCATTGAGTTTAACGTAGAGCGGGACATCGACGCAGCCGCTAACGATGTACGCGAGCGGGTTTCACGCGCACTGAATAACCTGCCAGATCAAGCGGACCCACCAGAAGTCTTTAAAGCCAATGCTGACGAAGATACCATCGCCTGGTTTTTGCTTAACAGCGACAATATGACCACGCTGGAACTGACTGATTATGCCAACCGCTATATTGCAGAGCGGTTTTCGGTAGTCGATGGCGTGGCTCGCCTGCAGTTTGGTGGTGCCCGCGATTATGCGATGCGGATTTGGTTAGATCGCGACGCGATGGCTGCCCGTGGTGTCACAGTACAAGATGTTGAGGCGGTACTTCGCGCCGAAAACGTCGAACTGCCAGCCGGTAATATTAAATCGATCGATCGCGATTTTACGGTTCGGGTGGTGCGCTCTTTCCGCACCCAGCAGGACTTTGAACGCATCGTCGTTAAACGCGGAGCTAATAACTATCTGGTACGACTGGCAGAAATTGCCGATGTCATGTTAACGGCAGAAGATGAGGAAGGTGAATTCCGCAGTGACGGTAAGAATATCCTCGGTATCGGTATTATCAAACAGTCAAAAGCCAATACGCTGGAAGTGGTACGCAACGCCCGGGCGGAAATGGAACGCATCAAGGCTAATCTGCCGCCGGGCATGACCATTGAGCCAGGCTATGACTCTTCAGTCTTTATTGCCCAGTCGATTAAAGAAGTTTATAACACCCTCGGTATCGCCATGTGTATGGTTATTTTGGTGATTTTCCTGTTCCTCGGCAATATCAGAGCCACCTTTATTCCGGCTATTACCGTACCGGTGGCACTGGTCTCTGCGGTAACAGTACTCTTCGCTCTGGATTTCTCCATTAACCTGTTGACCTTGCTGGCAATGGTACTGGCGATTGGTCTGGTGGTAGATGACTCTATCGTGGTATTGGAGAATATCTACCGCCGGATTGAACAGGGCGAAGCACCATTGTTGGCAGCCTATCGCGGTGCCCGTGAAGTGGGTTTTGCGGTGGTTGCCACTACCTTGGTACTGATTTCCGTCTTTGTGCCACTGGTCTTTATGCAGGGCCAGTTGGGTAAGCTATTCACTGAATTTGCGCTGGCGGTGGCAGCAGCAGTGGCGTTTTCCAGTGTGGTGGCGCTGACGTTATCACCTATGCTGTGCTCAAAAATCCTGAGTCACCGCAAACGCGAGAGCAAGCTGGGCACCTGGCTGCACGCTGCTTTTGCTAAGCTGGAAGCCGCTTATAAGAGCCAGTTAGCCGTGGTCTGCAACACCCGTTGGCCGGTACTCATCGTCGTAGCGCTGTGTTTTCTGGCCAGCTATCAATTGGTACGAATGCTGCCAAGCGAACTGGCCCCACAAGAGGATCGTGGTACCTTCTTTGTAATGATGAGTCCGGCTGAAGGCGCCAGCTATCAGAGCAATAGCCGCAATATGCGGTTAATTGAAGATATCCTGACCCCTTATTACCAGGACGGTCAGTTGACGAGAATGCTGATTCGGGTACCAGGCTGGGGCAACAGCGGTGGTATTGCCATAGTGGGTACCGAGAATTGGTATAACGGTAAACGACCGACTCAGGAGCTAGTGACTGAAATTGGCCAAAAAATTAACGAACTGCCAGATGTTAGGGCCTTCACCTTTATGCGTGGTGGATTAGGCGGCGGTGGCGGCGGTAACCGGCCGGTGCAGTTCGTGATTCAGGGCAATACCTATGAGGAACTGGCACAATGGCGCGATATTATTTTACGCCGAGCAGCAGAGAATCCGAATTTATTGATGCTGGATCACGATTACAAAGAAACGGTACCGCAGGTATTGGTAGAAATCGATACCGACCGTGCCGGTGATTTAGGTGTCTCGGTCGGCGCCATTGGCCGGGCGCTGGAAGCGATGCTGGGTGGCCGTCGGGTGACCACCTTCCTGGATCGTGGCCGGGAATATGATGTGATTATCGAGGGCCTGGATGATGACTTCCGCGCCCCTGGTAAAATCAGCAATGTGTATATCCGCTCAGACAGCAGCCGGGAGTTAATTCCGCTGGATAACCTGGTGACCTTGCGTGAAGAAGCTACGGCTTCAAGCCTGAACCGCTATAACCGGATGCGTGCCATTACTATCACTGGTGGTCTGGCGCCCGGCTACAGTCTGGGGGAAGCACTGGAGTATCTGGAGACGATTGTCCGAACCGAAATTGATGAGCCGGTCGGTATTGATTACAAAGGCGAGTCGTTACTGTTCCAGGAAAGTGGTAAATCGACAACACTGGTATTTGTACTGGCATTGATTATCACCTATCTGGTACTGGCGGCTCAGTTTGAAAGCTTTATCCATCCGCTGGTCATTATGATCACCGTGCCACTTGGTCTGGTTGGTGCCCTGTCAGGTCTGTATTTCTCTGGTATGACACTGAATATCTACAGTCAAATCGGACTCGTGATGCTGATAGGCTTAGTGGCGAAGAACGGCATCCTGATTGTGGAATTCGCTAACCAGCTGCGTGATGCCGGTATCGCTTTTGAAGAGGCGGTAAAGCGCGCTGCGGCGCAGCGCCTGCGCCCTATCGTGATGACTGCCTTTACAACCGTGATGAGTAGCTTGCCGTTAGTACTGGCAACAGGCCCGGGCTCAGAAAGCCGGATGGTAATTGGTATGGTGATTTTAAGCGGTGTCGCCTTTGCGACCCTGCTAACGCTCTACGTAGTGCCTGTGACCTATATTGCGATTGCCCGTAACACTGGCTCACCGAAAGCATTAAGTCGTGAGCTGGAACGGCTGGAGGCGGCAGCGCCGGACGAACATGCGGCTGATGAGGTGGTACCAGGCGCTATCGATAGCGATAACTCGCCTGCAAAGCCCTAACTGGCGTAAGTAAAAATCCACCTCCATAGGAGGTGGATTAAGAACGACAATAAAAAACGGGAGCCTGGTGCTCCCGTTTTTTATTGTGCCGCATCAGAGCATTAAAAAGGGATCGGCTGCCCGTCCCAATTCAGCAGCAAACCGGAGTCCATCGGCTGACTTTGCCGGATCACGCTTAGCAAACGTTCGGCAGTTGCCGCTGCGCTTTGCAACTGCCCAGCCGGCAGCCGCTGCTGAAAAGGTGCCGACAAAGCGCTGTCGGTAGTGCCCGGATGCAGGCTAAACAGCGCTGCGGTTTTATTCACACGGCCAAGCTCAATACTGGTGCAGCGTACCAGCATATTCAGCGCCGCTTTCGCCATCCGGTAACTGTACCAACCACCGAGCTGATTATCACTGATACTCCCGACCTTAGCACTGAGTACCGCCACCCGGATCCCCGGTTTTTTCTGTAGCCAGGGCTGCAGCGCCTGCAAATAGAAAACCGGACTAAACAGATTAATCTCCATACTCTGCTGCAGCGCCTCTCGGCTTACTTGCTGCAGACTTTTCTCCGGCAAATGCCCATCGCCATGCAACCAGCCCTGGCATATCACAACGGCGGTAACGGGCAGCTGAAAAATCCTGGCCAAAACCGCGTCCGCAGCGCCCTGCTCTGCACTCTGTAGTTGGTACCAGCTCACACCGGATATCGGCTCAGCTAACGGCTGGCGGCTGATGGCTGACACCTGATGCCCGGCAGCCAATAAATTCTGTAGCAGGCCCTGCGCAATACCGCCGCTGGCGCCAATAATTAACCAGTGTTCAGTCATTTTGTATCTGCTCCGCCACCTCAGTACCACTTAACCAGGCATTTTCTACCCTTCCGCCGCGCAACCAGTCACCGGCCAGCCAAAGGCCAGCTGCAAGACTAACCGGCGGTACTGGCTGTGCAACCTCCGCAATCTGAGCAAAGCGCCAGCGATGGCAGATAGCAGCCGCAACCTCGACCGGGCGTGCCAGAACCCTAGCCAGCAATTCGGCAGCCAGCTCCTGCCAGAAGCTGGCCGGCTGCTCCAGATGCTGCTGACTAAAAGCGGCCGTAAAATGCAATAGCCAATGCTCCGGGCCTGCGCGCCCGGGTTTACTATTTTGCCGGCAAAGCCACGACAACGGCAGTTGCGGATCTTTGACAAAGATCCCGCCAACATTGCTACCGCTTGGCCTTGTCAATTGCAAATCAACCGCCCAACAGGGGGTCAGTATCTGTTGCGGTAACAGTGTGCTGAACTCAGCTGGCAATAGTGCTGCGGCTTGCTGAGGTGGTACTGTCAGTACGACCTGGCTAAAAGGGCCATAGTCCTGACCTGTTGTATCCTGCAGCCACCAACAATGATCTTGCTGCCAGATCCGTTGCAGTTGACATTGATAGTGGATATCCAGCCCCTGCGCCAGCTGTCGCAGTGGGCTATGCATCGCCGGCACACCGACAAAACGCAGCTGAGCGTCCGGAGATGGCAGCAGTTTACCCGCCACAAACTGCGACATGGCTGCCAACCAGGGCGCAACCACGCCTTGCTGTTGCCATTGTTGAACCTGTGCCATAAAAGACGGATGCCGGGCGGTAAAATACTGCGCACCTAAATCCAGATAACCCTCAGCGCTGCGTTTACTGGTCATACGCCCACCCGGCCCGCGGGCTTTATCAAATAGCTTAACCGGCTTGCCCAGTTGTTGCAGCCGGTTAGCACAAGCCAGGCCGGCGATACCGGTACCGACTACAGCGATCGTCATCTTTTACTGATCCCATCTAAACTAATAATGTGTTACTTACGTTAAACTTAAGGTAGATGATCAAATCACAGCGCAGGGAGTATCAAAAATGGCAAACGAAGTGGCAACCTTTGGTGCCGGCTGCTTTTGGTGTCTGGAGGCAGCACTGAATGAACTTGAGGGCGTGCACAGCGCGCTCAGTGGTTATATGGGCGGCCATACCGCAGCGCCGGATTATCAGAGTGTCTGCAGTGGCCAGACAGGTCATGCCGAAGTGGTGCAGGTTAGCTATGACCGGGAGCGCATCAGCTTTGCCGAGCTCTGTCAGGTATTTTTTGCCCTGCATGACCCGACCCAGCTAAACCGCCAGGGCAATGATATTGGCAGCCAATACCGCTCAGTCATTTTTTATCACAGCGGCAGCCAACAGCAACAGGCGGAGGCCTTTATTAGCGAGCTCAATCAGGCCGGTCTGTTCGATGCCGCTATCGTCACCGAGCTCAGTCCGGCCAGTACCTTTTATCCGGCAGAGGCCTATCATCAGGGCTATTACCGCCAGAATCCGCAACAAGGCTATTGCCACTGGATCATCACCCCGAAGCTGCAGAAGTTTCGCCAGCAGTTTTTAGCTCAGCTAAAACAAAGGCCGTCATAACGACGGCCTCTGGCGCACCATATTGCTTAGAATAAGCGGTATTGCAGGCTAAGATTCAGATTCACACCGGCTGTATTGTAACCGTCACTGGTTTGATACTGTTTATCCAGCAGGTTATCCACTTTGGCCCGTAGCGTCAGCGCAGGTTGCAGCTGATAGGCCAGGCCCAGCCCCCATAGCGTAAAGCCGCCCAGCTCGCTGCGGCTGGCAAAATCGCCCTGATAGGTATCACTCTGATAATCCGCTGTCACAAAGGCGCTCAGCGCCTGCCATTGCCGCTCTAATCGCCAGTGTAACGTATGTTTGGGCCGGCGCACCAAACGCTGACCACTTAACTGATTTTTGGTATTCAACAAGGTATAGGCCAGCTGTTGGGTCAAACTGCCCAGCTCTGCGGTCACGGCGAACTCGACACCGGACAAACGCGCCCGGCTGATATTTTCCGGCCGGAAACTGGTCATATCAAACTGGATCAGATCCTGCACCTGGGTTTCGAACCAGGCCAGTTCAAAACTACCATTGGCAACCTGATAGCTAAGCGCAATCTCATCCGCCACACTACGCTCTGGCGCAAGCTCTGCATTGCCGCTGCCCGGATAGTATAAATCATTAAAGGTCGGCGCTTTAAAGGCCGCACCACGGCTGGTCCGTACTAACCAATGTTCGGCAAAACGATAACCAGCCGCCAGTTGCCAGGTATTATTGGCGCCATATTGGTCGGTCAGATCGCGCCTGGCCGAGCCCTCCAGTAACCAGCTATCCTGCTTCAGATGCACACCACTGAATAGCGCCCGATTGATGCGCCGGCTTTCCAGATAACCGACACCCGAGCGCTGTACATCTTCGGTATACCAGTTAACACCCGCTAACCAATTCAGCGCCTCGCTCAATGCCAGGTTGGCCTGATAGTTAAACTCCTCGCGCTCGGTGACAAAGGGGCTGCGGGAGTCTGGACCAAAGCTGGTCTCATCATCCAGGCTACGGCTAAGCTGAGCCTGCTGTTGCAGCTGATCGGCAGCATACTGCCACCCCAAAATATAGCTGCGATGCAATACATCGCCCTGATCTTCACTCCCCCAGGCGGTATCATACTGATAGGTGCCGGAGTTAATATCAAACTGGGCATTAAAGTCCCCCGCTACCGTGGTCAGGGCAGCAGCAAATTTGGCAAAACGCTGTTGATAGCCATCCCGGTCCGGATCCAGACCATCCCGCACGTCAAAACCGTCGGCCCGGCTGTAGCCGAAAGCGCTGTTTAACTGCAGCGCCCCAAATTGCTGGCCCAGCGCCAGATCGGCAGCGGCCTGTCCGTAACTGCCGGCATTCAGTTGCAGCTCAGCGCCCTGCCCCTGGCGGGTACTAATGACGATCACCCCAGCGAGTGCATCGGCGCCATACCAGGCCGCGCGGGGTCCACGGATCACCTCAATCCGCTCAATTAATTCCAGCGGCACCATACTCAGGGCTTTGGCACCGGTGGTGGCCGAGCCAGCGCGCACGCCGTCAATCAACACCAGGGTGTAACCGGTATTACCGCCGCGCAGATAAAGACCAGTACTTTGGCCACGGCCACCATCCCGCGACAGGTTAATGCCCGGCAACTGTGCTAATAGGGCCGGTAAGTCGGCAGCTTGCCGGGCCAGAATATCTTCACGCTCCAGCACCGAGATACTGGCCAATACATCGGCTTCTGCTAAGGCAGTGCGGCTGGCGTGAATATTAATGCGTTCAACAGACTCAGCCATAGTTGTGGCTGAACAAAGCGTAAGTAGCAGCGGTGCTGCCAGACGAAATTGCAACATAGCATCTCCCAATGTGCCCACCGCACATTGCATCAGGTTGGTCGGATTGTCAGGCCGGTCTCCGGGCTTGTTACCTGGCAGCTGTGGGCCACCACCTGCTTCACCTTCCCATCTTGCGACAGTGGCATCAGAAACAGGTACAGTCACTTACCGTTGCGGGGGCAGCTCTGGTGTTACACCAGATTCCCGTTTAACCCTCGGCAGCATCTGCCGGGGCACCTGAAAATAAAAACGGCTTCTATCCGAAGATAAAAGCCGTCGCAGTTTACGCCGTTATCTCAGAATGTCAACAGACTTCTGGATGGCTGAACCTTAATCGCGAAAGTTGGTGAACTGAAACGCTTGCTCCAGCTCGGCGCCACGCACCAGTGCAATGACTTCCTGCAGGTCGTCGCGCTTTTTGCCGGTTACTCGTACCTGCTCGCCCTGGATCGAAGCCTGTACCTTGGCTTTGCTGTCTTTAATCAGCTTAACCAGTTTTTTCGCCATCTCGGTTTCAATACCTTGTAACAGATTCAAGGTCTTACTACAGGTTTTACCTGAGAAGGTGACACTCCCCTCTTTGAATGAACGGATATCAATACCGCGTTTCACAGCCTTAGTCAGAAAAATCTCCACCATTTGCTGCAGCTGAAACTCGGCATCAGCGGTCAGGGTCACCACTTTGTCTTTTAACGCAAATTCTGCGGTGACACCGCGAAAGTCAAAGCGGGTTTGTAATTCCCGATTGGCATTATCAACAGCATTCAACACTTCCTGCTGATCGACTTCTGAGACAATATCAAAGGACGGCATCTTATTCTCCTGTATGCGGTTTACTGGCGATTATAACCAGAAAACTGTTACAATCCGAGCGACTTTCGCGGAGGTTGTAACGTGCCCCAATCCTTTTATCGTCTGTTATGCGTGCTGGTGTTAATTGTTTCTACTGTAGGTTTTCTGGCTGAAATCAGTGGTCACCGCGTCGGTGCCGGTATTGCTAACCTGGATAAACTGGCGCACTTTTTGATTTTTGTTGTACTAAGTTGGCTGTTTTTCAAAGGCTTTCGCCTGGTATTCTGGAAATTGTTTCTTTTGCTGGCACTGTATGGCGCGCTGATTGAAGTGGTGCAGGAGCACTTCACCCGTCGCCACGGCGATATCTGGGATTGGCTGGCAGATATCGCTGGCATCCTGGCATTTTACCTTGGACGTAAGCTATGGCACTTTTGCCGTCCGCGCAGCCGCGCTGTCAGATAGTTGGCCGTGGCGCCATCGGCTTGCTCGCTGCCAGTCGGTTGCAGCTAGCCGGCTGGCAGGTCAATCTCTGGCTGCGGCAAGCAGCAAACCTTGATTGTATTTTTGTACCAGCAGAGGGAGAGCCACGGTCACTGCATTTCCCCGCGGCCGAAGCACCGTTAACGCTGTTGTTAGTGCCAGTAAAAGCCTATGCCGTGCAAAGCTGCTTGCAGCAACTGGCGCCAGTACTTGCCGCCGATGCCCAGCTGATTGTCAGCCACAACGGCATGCCGGATCTGGGGTGGCTGCAACAGCAGCCGGGTCCGGGTCAGGGGTTGTGGTTTCTGTCAACCAGCCATGCGGCTTTGCGCAGCGCTGATGGTGTGCAACATAGTGGTTTGGGGCAAAGCGTACTGGCGCCTTTAAACGCTCAGGCATCACAAGCCACCGCGAGCGTGATGGCGATGCTGGATACGGCCTTGGGACCGGTGACCTTGACTGACGATATCCGGCCGGCTTTATGGCGCAAACTGGCCGTCAATGCCGCGATCAATCCTCTGACCGCACTTCATCAGTGCCGCAACGGCGCTTTGGCCGCAGCGGACTATCAACCCTTACTGACAGCTATTGTGCGTGAGGTCTGTCTGGTAGCCGGCGCGGAGGGTATCAGTCTGTTGCCGGAGCCGACACTGGCGTTAGTACAACAGGTGATCGCCGATACCGCGCACAATTATTCCTCGATGCAGCAAGATGTCAGCGCCGGACGCCAAACGGAAATCGCCGCCATCACCGGCTATATTGTCTCACGCGCAGCCCGTCACGGTTTGGCGGTACCAGAGAACCTGGCCTTATGGCAGGCGCTTCGTCATACCGCCTGAGCTATCAGGGCCGGTACACCGCCACATTTTGATAACCCATTTCCTGCAGCAGTAAGGCCTGTAGCCGGCTCATTACGCCGCGCTCACAATAACAGTAATATTGTTTGCTCTGATCCAGTTGCGGGAATTGCGATGCCAGACGGAAAAAGGGGATCTGTTGTACCTGGTGGCTATGCAATTGCAAAGGTTTAGCCTCAGTTTCATCCGGTGCTCGGATATCCAGCACCACCGCATCCGCGGGCAAGACCTCTTCTACCGCCACGGTACGGGCCTGTTGCTCAGCCTGATACTCGACGGTGCGAATATCCAGAATTTTCGCCTCCCGGACCACCTGCTGCAGGATGGCACTGTCAAAGGCCGCTTCTGTCGCCTCCACCTCAGACAGCACAGCATTGACAGTCGGGCTTTTTGAAATCACGCCACAGTATTCCGGCATGGTACGGGCTAACTCCTCAGCACCAATCTGCTTGGCCAGATCGATGATTTCTTGCTTATCCTGATAAATCAGTGGTCGCAGGATCAGTGTATCGGTGACCCGGTCAATGACCGCCAGGTTGGCAATGGTCTGGCTGGCAACCTGACCGATACTCTCACCGGTCACCAGCGCTTTGATACCCAAATCTGCTGCTACCTGACTGGCGGCACGCATCATCATCCGTTTTAACACCACGCCCATCAGGCCGGATTCCACTTTCTCCAGAATTTCGGTTACTACCGGTGCAAAATCAACACTGACAAATTTCACCCGATGCGACAAACTGTATTTTTGCCACAGATAAAATGCCATTTCGCGCACACCAGTTTCATGCGCGGCACCACCTAAATTGAAGAACAGGTAGTGCGTGCGTAACCCCTTGCGGATCATCAGATAGCTGGCCACCGCTGAATCATAGCCGCCCGAAATCAAGGACAAGACATCAGATTGCGACGGTAGCGGGAAGCCGCCCATACCAGCAAAGCTTTCGCTGACCAGTAAAAACTGATCCTGTTTAATTTCCAGCTTAATTGTCAGCTCAGGCTTTTTCAGTTGTACCCTGGCACTGCCGACCCGCTGGTTCAGCCCGCCACCGATATAACGCTCGGCTTCCAGCGAGCTAAAACTGTGGCTCCCCTGCCGCCTGACCCGGACACAGAATGTCTTGCCCGGCAATTGAGCTTCATAAACCGCCGCCACCTGCAGAAAAATATCGTGCAGATCGGTAAACTGCCGGGTTTGCATCTGGGAAAAACTGACGATACCGGGAATACAGCTCAAACGTTCAATCATCTGGCTGCGCAATGACGCCGTTGCCTGCTGGCTGCGCACGGTAAGGTGGTCAAAGTTATTCAGCACTTCTACCTGCTCATCCAGTTGTTTCAGGATGGTTCTCAGGTTGCGCTCCAACAGCATGGTCTGCCGTTTTCGCACTGACTTACTTTTGATCGAGATTTCCGGGTGCAGCTTGATAATAAATTCCAGCATGATGGCTTGTCGGTAGCAAAAAAAGGCGCGCATTATAGCGAAAAAGCCAGCAAAGTGCGAACAAGGCACATGCTGGCTACGTAGCTGATTGTAGGTTAGCCTAAGGCGGGCTTACCGGTTGTAAACTGACCGGCTCCGACTCCTTGGCTTTACCCTGCATAATCGCAATTTCTACCCGCCGGTTCCGGCGCCGGTTTAGCTCGCTATTATTGGGTACCAGGGGCCTGGTATCGGCATGTCCTACCACGATTAAGCGATTACGGTCAAAGCCGGGCGCCCGCAGCAACTCACTGGCAACCGACACCGCGCGTTTTGCCGATAAATCCCAGTTGTTCAGATGCAGCTCATCCGCGACCTGGAAATCATCAGTGTGACCACTGACAGTAATTTCACCCGGAATATCCACCAGCATCCGGCCAATTTGCAGCACAATGGGTTTAAATCTGGGTTGTAGAAAGGAAGAGCCTGACGGAAAAGAGCCATTTTCCCGAATACGGATAATAATCTGCTGCCCCAGCGATTCCAGTTCAATGGCTCCGTCGACAATCTGCTGCTCCAGCTCCTGCGCCATCTTCTTAACCGTTTCATTAATCTGTTCCTGCGCAGCCTCAGCCATAGCTTCCGCGGTTTCGGTTTCTTCCGCATTTAACGCAGACTGGCCACCAGTCTGATCTTCTCGCTGTTCCTGGCGTCCACCGGCCGAATCTTCTTCGCCCGCCTGAAATTCAATCACCTGTTGCGTCATTTCCATTGTTTGCTGCTGGATGGTTTCAATCGGCGTCGGATCGGGCCGGCCAGGCCGGAATTCCATCGCAATAACACTGGTGCCCTTGGGAATATCATCCACTTCAATTTTATTTTGCACACCAAAGGCAAACTTCATGGAGCCGGCAATCTGCTTAAATTTCAACACATCCATTTCGGAAAAGGCCAGCAGTAGCACAAAGAAGCACATTAACAATGCCATCAGATCGGCAAAGGTGCCCATATACTGGGGTAAACCAGGGGGTGGGCATTTACACTCTTGCTCGCTATCACTCATGCGGCTTCTCCGGCGACCTCACGTTTACCCTGCGCCAGATAATTGCGCAGGATCCCTTCGATCACTTTCGGGTTCTGGCCATCCTGGATCCCCAGTACGGCATCCAAAATCAGCATATTGTTAAGCTTTTCCTGTTGATTGCGAATGGCCAGTTTATCGGCCAATGGGATGGCAATAACGTTGGCAATAAAGGCACCATAAAGCGTAGTTAACAGTGCAACCGCCATCGCCGGGCCTATCGCTTTCGGATCGTCCATATTGGATAGCATCGCCACCAAACCGATTAGGGTACCAATCATCCCCATCGCCGGCGCCACATCGCCGAGACTCTTAAATACGCCGATAGCGTTTTCATGCCGTTTCTCGGTCAGCGCAATATCTTTTTGCAAGGTCGCCCGCACCACATCAGCATCGTGGCCGTCAACCAGCATATTGATACCTTTTTGCATAAAGGCATTCGGGATCTCCGCCTCTTCCAGCGCCAGGAAGCCACCTTTGCGCGCTGAGTCACCCAGCTGCACGGCTTTTTCAATCAGCTCTTCCGGGGCTTCAATCTTAAACATAAAGGCTTTTACCGCAGCCTTACCGGCACCGAGAAACTGTGTCAGGGTAAACTTTGACAGTACAACAAACACCGAGCCCCCGACCACAATTAACACCGAGACCAGATCGCCAAACATCCCAGGATCACCGGCACTACCGATAATCATCGCCATCACCACAAAGCCGATAGCGCCTAACATTCCGATCAGCGTCGCTAAATCCACATCTCACTCCTTAACCGACAGAAATTGTGCTGACTAACTTTTATACGTATAGCTTAATTTTACCTTAGCCAACACTCTGTTATCGACTTCAGTTGCTGAACATTAAGCAATAATTCAACGCAAAATACCAATTTAGTCGTTTCCAAGTCGTGCAGCATTGACCATAATAGCCTGCTAGGATAAGGTTGCGCACAGTTTTTGGGGAGTCGGATGAATAAAAAAAACGCAGACACCATGCCGTTTGAACAGTCGATGCAGGAACTGGAGCTTATTGTCCAGCAACTGGAGCAGGGCGAGCTGTCGTTAGAGCAGGCGCTGAGCCAATTTGAACGTGGCATAGCGCTGGTTAAACACAGTCAACTGCAACTGCAAGGTGCCGAACAGAAAGTCCAGATTTTACTGCAACAGCAGCAGCAAGAGAGTCTGGCGGCCTTTAGTCCGGAGACAGGAGACTAATTTGACCCCAGCCAGCCTGCCGCTGTTCCAGCAACGTCTGGAGCAGCAACTGACCCTTTTGTTGGACGCCAGAAAGTCGTCCAGCCCCGAACTCTGCCCGGCGATGGCATACAGCCTGTTGCTTGGTGGTAAGCGGGTGCGCCCTTATCTGGTTTATCAGTGTGGCCAGTTACTCGGTGCCAGTCTGGCGGACCTGGATGGCCCGGCGATGGCCATCGAAATGCTGCATACCTATTCGCTGATCCATGACGACCTACCCGCCATGGATAATGACGATTTACGCCGTGGCAAGCCAACCTGCCACAAGGCCTTTGATGAAGCCACAGCTATCCTGGCCGGTGATGCGTTACAGGCACTGGCGTTCGAGGTGCTAAGTTCACACCCTTATCAGCACCTCGCTGCAGCGCGGCAAGTTCAGATGATGCGGGCACTGGCAAGCGCAGCGGGTGCCGCCGGCATGTGTGGTGGGCAAGCCATTGATTTAGCGCAAACCAATCAGCAGATCAGTCTGGCCAGACTGGAGCAAATGCACCGGCTGAAGACCGGCGCCTTAATTGAGTGTAGTGTAAAGCTGGCCTATTATTGCAGTCCGCTGCAGGATGAGCAGATCCTGCATCATCTGACCACTTTCGCCGGTGCTCTGGGTCTGGCCTTTCAAGTTCAGGACGATATTCTGGATATTGAGGGCGACACCCTGACACTCGGCAAGCCGCAAGGCTCAGATTTACGGGCTAACAAGGCAACCTATCCGGCACTGTTAGGTTTGGATGGCGCCAGAGCTAAAGCGGATGAACTGTATCAACAGGCGCTGCGGGCTCTCGACAGCTTACCATTCGAGACAACTGAACTGCGGGCCTTTGCCCACTATATAATCGCCAGAACGTTTTAACCAAGGTATTTGGTAACTAAGCTATGCATATTGATATGACGGATTATCCGCTACTGGACAAGGCTAACCTGCCGGAGCAACTCAGGTTGCTGCCGCAGGAGCAATTACCGCAACTGAGTCAGGAATTGCGCCAGTTTTTATTAAAAACGGTCAGCCAGAGCAGTGGTCACTTCGCCTCAGGCCTGGGTACGGTAGAGTTAACTGTCGCCCTGCATTATGTCTACAATACCCCCTTTGATCGGGTGATCTGGGATGTCGGCCATCAGGCCTATCCACACAAAATCCTGACTGGTCGTCGTGAGCGGATGCACACCATCCGGCAAAAAGATGGCCTGCATCCGTTTCCGTACCGCGAAGAAAGCGAGTATGACGTATTATCCGTCGGTCACTCCAGCACCTCGATCAGTGCGGCTCTGGGCATGGCTATTGCCGCACAGCAAGCCAAAAGCCAGCGTAAAGTCGTGGCGGTAATTGGTGATGGCGCCATTACCGCCGGTATGGCATTTGAAGCACTAAATCATGCCGGTGAGGTCAAACCCGACATGCTGGTGATCCTGAACGACAACGAAATGTCGATTTCTGAGAACGTTGGCGCGCTGAATCAGTATTTTGCCCGCATTCTGTCCGGCAGTTTTTACACCAGCCTGCGTGAAGGGGGTAAAAAGATCCTGCGTGGTATGCCGCCGTTGCATGAACTGGCCAGCAAAGCTGAAGAACATTTTAAAGGCATGGTGACACCAGGTACCTTCTTTGAGGAGCTGGGTTTTAACTATATTGGCCCGATAGACGGTCACGATGTGCTGTCGCTGGTTGACACCATTCGCAATATGCGTCAGCTAAAGGGGCCGCAACTGCTGCATATAGTCACCAAAAAAGGTAAAGGCTATGCCCCGGCCGAGGCCGATCCTATCGGCTATCACGCAGTCTCCAAGTTTGACCCCAGTGCCAGCAGCCAACCAGCCAAAAAAGCCGGTTTACCGAGCTTTTCGAATATTTTCGGCCAGTGGATTTGCGATATGGCTGAGCAGGATGAACGACTGCAGGCAATAACCCCGGCCATGCGCGAGGGGTCAGATCTGGTGGCCTACTCCAGACGTTTTCCTAAACGCTATTTCGATGTCGCCATTGCCGAACAGCATGCTGTTACCCTTGCCGCAGGGATGGCGATTGAGGGTCTGAAGCCAGTCGTCGCTATTTACTCCAGTTTCTTACAACGTGGCTATGATCAGTTAATTCACGACGTTGCTCTACAGCAACTGGATGTGTTATTCGCCATTGACCGAGCCGGCATTGTTGGCGCGGATGGCCCTACGCATCAGGGTGCCTTCGATATCAGTTTTATGCGCTGCATCCCGAATATCACCATTATGGTGCCATCGGATGAAAACGAATGCCGGCAGATGTTGTATACCGGCTATCAACATCCCGGTGTTGCAGCGGTGCGCTATCCAAGAGGCAGTGGTACCGGTATTGCTGCAGAAGAAAAGATGGAATTACTACCTATCGGTAAAGCCCGGCTGGTGCGTCAGGGCGAACAGCTGGCGATCCTGGCCTTTGGCCCCTTATTGGCAGCCTGTCAGTTAGCGGCCGACACCCTTAACGCAACCCTAGTAGATATGCGTTTTGTAAAACCGCTGGATGAGCAGCTATTACAGCAGCTGATGCGCAGCCATGGCCAGATCCTGACCGTGGAAGACAATGCACTGATGGGTGGTGCCGGTTCGGCAGTGAATGAATATCTGGTGCAGCATCACTATCAGGGTAAGGTGATGAACCTGGGACTGCCGGACGAGTTTATTAAACATGGCAGCCAGCAGGAAATTTATCAGGAGCTGGGCCTGGATAGCCAGGGGATCCTGACACAGGCGCAAGCGCTGACCGCGCTAAGCCAGGCAAAGTAAGCCAGGCAAAGCCTGATCATCATAATGCACTGCAACTAAAGGCTCCTGACGGAGCCTTTGTTATTCGGTCTTAAGCCAAATCAGGCCCTCAGCCTGCAAGCGATTGACCTGTTGCTCTAAATCCGCAGTTTCTTCAAATTCAAACGCATCCAACTGACTGGCAAACTGCAGACTGGCGACTCTGGCAACCCGGCCATGCTGCTGCAATTGTCGCAATGCCAGGCTGGCCAACTGCAATGAAAACTCCCAACTTAACAGGCTGCCACCGAGTAATGGCAAAGGATACCAGGCATAGGCGCCCGACACGGACAAGGTCAACGGACTACCATCACCCAGCGCTAAGTCGCTGCCCGAGAGTAAATCCAACAGCCGCCGGCTATAGGGGCCTACTTGTTGTTGCAAAATTTCCCGAAACACTACCACAAAACGCCCGTCGTCTAAGCGCACAACATAGTCTGAGCCGCGGGTTTCGCGGCTTAACACCGCACTAAAGTGTTGCAACAGGCTATCCGCCAGACCTTTACCATGAGTGGCCAGCAGCTGATCCAGCCCATCCGCTTGCAGCACCAGCAACGCAATAATCTTGCCTTGTTGTTGCAGGCTGTCGATATTGCGCTGAAAGTGCTCAATGTCTTTTGGCAGTTGCTCAGACAGAAAACGGCTATTGCGTAAACCGGTCAGGCTATCACGGTGGGTTAGTTGCTGCAGTTGTTCGTTCAGCACATTCAATCGCTGATTGCTGTTCTCCAACTCCTGCGTGCGCTGTTGCACCAGACGCGCCAATTGCTCTTGTTTTAGCAGAGCGTTCTGCCGGTATAACCAGAACAAGCCGTAAAGGGTGCTGATAAATAGCAATAACCAGAGTAGACGATAGAGCAGCGTCTCATCAAAACGGCGTGGGATCACCAGCTGCAGTTGTGTCTGTGCCGCATCCTGCCATTGCTGATGCCGGTACTTTACCTGCAATAAGAATTCAAAATTACCCGGCGGCAGGTTAGTATACACCGCTTCGCGGCGCAGCGGGCTGACTTGCCAATCCTGATCAAAACCCTCTAACTTATAGCGAAATACCAGACTTTCCGGCCGGTCAAACTCCAGCGCGGTAAAGTTAAGCTGCATATTGCGCTCATATTGCTCCAGCACCACACTACGCTGCGTGGCGGAAACCGGGTAAAAATGCTGCGCATTAACCGATTTCAGGTGCGGCCTTGGCTCTGGTAACGCACTGACTGCCGGCAGCTCAGGCACACTGACGACGCCTTTTAACGTCGGGTACCAAAGCTGCTGCTGCCAGTACACGACCTTGGCTGCACCAGCGCCATTGCAGCATCGGCTTGACAGCGAGCCCATTTGCCGATCGAATGGCGATAAAATCTCTTCCAGCCGGTAGCCTTCAGTGCGGGCGGATTCCAAACTGGCGCGTTGCAAACGAAAGATCCCCTTGTGGGTACTAACCCAAATCCAGCCGCTATGTTGATGATAGTAAAAACTCACTGCCGGACCATGCACCAGGCCATTACCACCGTGCAAATGCTGCCAGCTCTGCCCTGGTAACATAATAAAGATCCCGTCATCCAGAGTACTGACCAGCATAGTATCATCCGGTAGTAGCAGCGCCGCCAGTATATAGGCGTTGTAGAGCGCAGTACCTGATCCCTGCCGGCTTAATCTGTTATTCTGCCAGCGGTACAAACCGCGGCTGGTGCCCAGTAATAGCTGCCGCTCGTTACGATTCAGGGTGGTGATCTGACGTGATTCAAGCTGCTGATTCAGCTCTGAGAAATGGAGTTCGCCATCAATAACCTGATACAGGCCCTGCAAGGCCGCGATCCAAATCTGTCCCTGCTGATCCGGCAAAATAGCTCTCACCGTTTGTCCCTGTAACTGCGGGAATACCGGCAGTAAACGCGCCTGCTCCTCATCCAGCTGATACAGTCCGCGCTCCATGGCCAACCACAGCGTCTGACCATCCGGCCAGAACATGTCATGGACTGTTTGCGCCTGCAACGCCTCTTCCGCCAGTAATTGCCGGTAGAAGCCGGCCTTATCGAGAATACCTAACTCAGTCTGGGCCGCTATCAGCAATTGTCCCTGTGGTGTCAGCCCGAGGCTGCGGACCACAGCATCATGACCAGGCAATAATCGCCGGATCTGCGCCAGGCTGGCACGAAACACGCCGTCACTAAAACTGCTTAGCCACAGATGTTGTTGTTGATCCTGATACAGCGCACTAAACCATGGCGAACTGCCCAACTCCTCCAGCGTAACAGTTTGCCAATGTTCCTGGCCGAAACGGTAGAACAACTTGCGATAGGCTGAGATCCAGGTTGCGCCATGCGCATCCTGCATAACCTGATACACCGGTGCCACACTACCGTCCGGCAAAGACTGCGCTCTGACTCCCTGTTCAGTCAGCCGGTATAGCCCGGATTCACTGGCCAGAAATAAGCCTTCATCGGTACCACTGAGATCGTAGAGTGGGGTTTGCATTAACTCTGTTGGCAACGCATGTTGTAACCACTCGCCCTCAGGGGTCCGCTGATACAAATATTCCGCCGCGGCAACCCACAGCTGTTGCTGAAAATACGTTAGCTGGCTGACAACGGCTTTGATATGTTCCACCCGTTTCACCTGGCCCTGACTGACACTGAACAGTTGGTCGGCAGCAACCCAGATTTCACCGTTATCCAGCTCGAGTAATGACGTGACTTCGTTGTAGAGCGGTAAACGCTGAAATTGCCATTGCTGCGGATGGAACACCGATAAACCGGCTTTGGTACCGACCCAAATCCGGCCTTCTTTATCGGTTAGTAGCTGGGTAATCGCATTACTGGCCAGCTGAGGATGAGTTTCAGTGGTGAAGATTTCAAATTGCTGGCCATCGAAGCGATGCAAGCCGTAGAGGGTGCCGAACCATAAATAACCTTGCTGGTCTTGCGTGATGGTACGTACTGAGTTACTGGCCAGACCGTTGGCACTGGTCCAGTGTTTAATATCGTAATCGAACACCGAAGAGGTGGCGGCCTGCACGGGCAACAAATAGCACAACGCCAGTAACATGCAGAGTAGTCGCATCTCCCCTCCGTAGATTAGGTGTCCTTATAACCAACCCTGCTTCAGCAAGGCGTGCATAATCAGTAAGGCCGGTATTGCTGCCAACAGGTCGTCCAGCATAATGCCAACTCCACCATGCACCCGCTGATCAAACCAACGGATCGGCCAGGGTTTGACAATATCAAAGAAGCGGAATAATACAAAGCCCACTAACAGACTGCTCACCGAAATCGGCACCAGCAGCATCGTTAGCATAAAGCCGATAATCTCATCCCAGACAATAGCACCGTGATCATGCTCGCCGGCATCAGCCGCAGCCTTGCCACAAATATAGCAACCCAGTGCGGTGCCAAATAGCAAAAACAGCCCGTACCACAGCGTGCCTAACTGGCTGAATAATAAGATCAGTGGCACCGCAGCTAAGGTACCAAAGGTGCCGGGTGCTTTTGGCGCTAAACCACTGCCAAAACCCAGAGCTAAGAAATGCTGCCATTTAGACAGCTGAAATTTTGTGTTTTGCATCAGAAATGAACAAAGCCGGTATGTTGATAACTAATGGCCTGTTCCCCGGCTTTTAATTCCAGTTTGCCACTGGCGCCGGTAATACGGCCGATACAGGTAACGGGCACGCCATAAGGACTTAACAGCACATCAAGGGCACCACGGCGGCTCTCCGGCACCGTAAACAGCAGCTCATAGTCCTCACCACCGGATAAAGCTAACTGTAAGGCCTCGGCCTGATCACAGCTGTCTTTTAATGCTTGTGACATCGGAATGCGATTGACATCAATAAAGGCGCCAATGCCAGAGCGGCGCAGAATATGCGGCAAATCACCGGCCAGACCATCAGAGATATCCATCGCACTGCTCGCCAGATTGCGCAGCGCCTGCCCCAGGGCGACCCGGGCTGATGGATAATGAAAGCGTTGCAGCAGGTGGGCCTGATGCTTTTTACTGACCTGATGTTGGCCTTGCACTAACTTTAAACCAAGCGCGGCATCGCCCAAAGTGCCGGTGACATAGATATAATCACCGACCTTGGCTCCGCTACGGGTAATGGCTTTACCATGCGGCACCAAACCCTTGGCGATCATGGTCAGACTAAGTGGTCCGCGGGTGGTATCGCCACCGATCAGCTGGCAGTGATAATAATCGGCGGTTTCATGTAAACCGGCAGCAAATTCCGCCAGCCAGTCTTCGTTAACTTCCGGCAAGGTTAAGGCTAACGATAGCCAGGCGGGTTCCGCGCCCATCGCCGCCAAATCACTGACATTGACCGCCACCAACTTATGCCCCAAAGCCCGGGGATCCACATCGGCAAAGAAATGGGTGCCACACACCATAGTATCGGTGGTGATCACCAGATCAAAGCCATCCCGCACCTGCAGTACAGCACCGTCGTCACCGATCCCCACTTGGGTATCAGCGCGTTTCGCCCCGGCCTGACTAAAGTACCGGGCAATTAAATCAAATTCACCCATACAGATTAAAAAGCCGACTTACGTCGGCCTCCATAAAGCAGGTTATGCTGGTCGTAATACCCGGACGGCTTTGTCCAGGATACCATTGACGAATTTGTGGCTGTCATCCGCGGCGAAGGCTTTGGCCAGTTCGATCGCCTCATTAATGACAACCTTATAGGGCACATCCAGGCGGTACTTCAGCTCATAAGCCGATACCCGTAACACGGCTTTCTCGACCAGATCGATATCTTCAAACGGCCGTTCCAGAAAGGGTTTAATGGCTTCATCGAGCTTGCTGTGATGTAACACCACGCCACGCAGAATATCCTGGAAGTAAGGCACATCCAGATGTTTGACATTGTTTTCCAGCAACAGTTGCTGTTCAATATCGGCAATCGGATTCTGGCTGACTTGCCAGCTGTAGATGCCTTGTACCGCTAACGAGCGGGACTGACGACGCACATTTGGTTTCATGCCGGTTTCCTGTTACAGCTGCTCAAGCACATTAATCATTTCCAGTGCCGACATCGCTGCTTCACCGCCTTTATTGCCTGCCTTGGTTCCGGCACGCTCAATCGCCTGCTCGATACTGTCGACAGTCAGCACACCGAAGGCCACTGGCAGGTCAAACTGCATCGCGACCTGGGCGATACCTTTGACACATTCGCCGGACACATATTCAAAGTGCGGCGTGCCACCACGGATCACCGCGCCCAGCGCAACGATAGCGTCATATTTTTTGCTGGCGGCAACCCGCTGCACCGCTAATGGCAGTTCGAAGGCACCGGGGATCCGCACCACGGTAATATCTTCAGCGGCGATATTGCCGACACGCTGTAAGGTATCTACGGCGCCGCTAAGCAAACTTTCGACGATAAAACTGTTAAAGCGCGCGACCACGATCGCGATCTTTTTACCTGTTGCAGCATAGCCTGCTTCAATCACCTGCATTGCCAGTCCTTACTTGTTAACTGCCACTAAAATCAGCCGCGCATAATAGCATAGTTTGCGACGTTCTGGCAGAGGCTTATTCAGAAACGTAATCCACCACTTCCAGGCCAAAACCCGACAGCGCATGATACTTTTTCGGTTGGCTTAACAGCCGCATTTTCCGCACACCAAGGCTGGCCAGAATTTGCGAACCAACGCCAACATTACGGGAGGTACCTTTCCAGGGCGCAGAGCGGGGCTTTTCACCTTTATCTTCGGCCTGGAAATTCTGCACCATTTGCACCAGCTCGTCAGTCGACTCGTGCTTACCCAGTAGCACCAGCACCCCGCCCTCATCAGCAATACGCTGCATGGCGGTATGCAATGGGAAACTCAGGTTAGCGCCACGGTTGCTCAGTAATAAATCACTGAAGGTGTTGTGTAAATGTACCCGCACCAAGGTTGGTTGTTCTGGCTGGATTTCCCCTTTCACCAGCGCAAAATGCAGCTGATTATCGATAGTATCTTTAAAGGTCACCAGTTCAAACTCACCCATCTCCGTTGGCAGCTGGCAGGTTGCCACCTTTTCGATGGTAGTTTCATTCAGATTACGGTATTCAATCAGATCGGCAATGGTGCCAATCTTAATATCATGTTGCTTGGCAAAGACTTCCAGATCCGGGCGCCGCGCCATGGTACCGTCATCATTCAGGATCTCGACAATCACGGCGGCCGGTTCCAAACCAGCCAGACGCGCTAAGTCACAGCCGGCTTCGGTATGACCCGCCCGCACCAGCACACCGCCGTCCTGCGCCATTAACGGAAAAATATGGCCGGGCTGCACGATATCTGCCGGACTGGCATCACGTGCGACCGCCGCTTTCACAGTGCGGGCGCGATCGGCTGCCGAAATACCGGTGGTAACGCCTTCGGCGGCTTCAATCGATACGGTAAAATTGGTCGAAAACGGCGATTTGTTGGCATCAACCATTAACGCCAGATTAAGCTGCTTGCAGCGCTTTTTGGTCAGGGTTAAACAAATCAGACCGCGGCCATATTTGGCCATAAAGTTAATGGCTTCCGGCGTGACATATTCGGCCGCCATCACCAGATCGCCTTCATTCTCACGATCTTCATCATCCATTAGGATCACCATCTTGCCCTGACGGATATCTTCAATAATTTCAGCGGGGGTATTCAGTTGCATAACTAACCTTCTTATAAAAAGCCGCGCTGCGCCAGCAACGCCAAATCAACACCGCCCTTAGGCGCCGCAACCGGTGTGGTTAACAGCCGCTGGATATAGCGGGCTAACAGATCCACCTCTATATGCACCCGACTACCTTTTTGCAAGGTCAGTAAGGTAGTTTGTGCTGCCGTATGCGGCACTATGGTTAAGCGAAAACGGTCAGTCAGTACTTCATTTACGGTCAGACTAATGCCATCGATAGTCACCGAGCCTTTGTGGGCAATAAAGGGCGCCAGTTCTGCCGGCAGCGCAAACCACAGTTGCCAGGCACGGGCGCTTTGTTCCATAGCCAGCAAGGACGTCACCCCATCGACATGACCACTTACCAGATGCCCGCCGAGACGCCCGGTTGCCAGCAGTGCCTTCTCCAGATTCAGCAACTGCCCGACCTTATATTCACCAAAGCGGGTCAGGGCTAAGGTTTCAGCCGACAAGTCGGCACTAAATGACTGGCTACCCAGCGCAGTGACCGTCAGACAGACGCCATTCGTCGCGATACTGTCACCCAATTTGACGTCGCTAAAATCCAGACTACTGCTCTGGATGGTGACACTCAGATCGCCGCCCTTAGGGCTAAGCCGGCTAAGGGTGCCAGTGGCTTCAATAATACCGGTAAACATCTTATTCCTCGCTAAGGCGGGCGCGCAGGCGCAGGTCCGGCCCCAGACTAATGACCTCATTAAACGCCAGTTTTGGCGTCTGCGCCAGTTGCTGAAAATCACCCAGTACCGCCAGGGGCCGGCCTTGCTCGCCCAGCAGCAGCGGGGCCTGATACAGCAGTAATTCATCTACTAGGCCAGCTTTTAGCAAACTGCCCGCTAATATCGCGCCGGCTTCCGTCCACAGACTATTAATCTGTCGCGCTGCGAGTAAAGTTAGCAGCTGAGCCAGGTCCAACTGACCGTCAGCACTTAGCGCCAGTGGCAGTTGTTCCACTGTTACCCTTGTCACGGCTAACTTACGTGGCGCGGCGTCAGCGGCAAAACACAGCAGCACCGGACCACCTTCATTGAATAGCGGCTCGTTGCCGCTTAACCGCTGCTGCCGGTCCAGAATCACCCGCAGTGGCTGGCGTAAACTGCCATCGGCGAGCGGCCGGATCAAGGCTGCCGGCTCTGCAGCGGCATCGCTACTTTGCCGTACCGTTAAACGTGCCGCATCGGCGAGTACAGTACTGGCAGTGGATAGAATCGCGCTAACCTGCGCCCGCCATAGCTGCACGTCAGCGCGTGCGGCGTCACTGGTTAGCCATTGACTCTGGCCATTCGCCAGGGCAGTACGCCCATCCAGACTGGCCGCAAGTTTCAGATACAGATAAGGCCGCTGCCGCTCCATCCGGCTTAAAAAACCCGGATTAAGCGCTCTGGCTTCCTCAGTTAATAAACCGTGTGCAACGCTAATGCCAGCTTGTTGCAATATGGCGACGCCCTTACCGGCGACCAGCGGATTCGGATCCAGCATGGCAATCACCACCCGGGCGACACCGGCTTTTACCAGGGCTTCCGCACAAGGTGGTGTGCGACCATAGTGGGCACAGGGCTCCAGCGTCACATAACAGGTCGAACCCAGGGCGGCGCTACCGGCTTGTTGCAAGGCAAAGACTTCAGCATGTGGGCCGCCGGCTTGCTGATGAAAGCCTTCGCCGAGCACCTGGCCATCTTTAACCACCAGCGCCCCCACATTGGGGTTGGGATCAGTAGTAAAACGGCCCTGTGCTGCCAGCGCCAGCGCGCGGCTCATAAAAGCATAATCGGCCTGACTAAAACTCACCTTATTGCTCTCCGAGACGGGCAATTTCTTCACCAAATTCGCGGATATCTTTAAAGGAGCGGTACACCGAGGCAAAGCGCACATAAGCAACTTTATCAACTTTCACCAGCTCATCCATAATCAGATTTCCCAGCAAATTACTGGCGACTTCACGTTCACCGGTAGCCCGGAGCTGGGATTTAATTTTATTAATCAGTTGCTCAATTTGTTCGGTGGCCACCGGCCGCTTTTCCAGCGAGCGTAATAAACCGCTGCGTAACTTATCTTCATTAAAGGGTTCGCGGGAGCCGTCACGTTTAATAATTCGTGGCATCACCAGCTCTGCCGCTTCAAAGGTAGTAAAGCGTTCGTGGCAAGCCAGGCACTCGCGACGACGGCGTACCTGATGACCATCGGCGACCAGACGCGAGTCAATGACCTTGGTATCATCGGCATTACAAAAGGGACAATACATACTGACCTTTTACCCCCTAGCTAACTGTTCAGGACAAGGCGCTAACAGCCTGTTTAGCCGGCGCTTTGCATAAAAGAATGGCCGCATTAGCGGCCATCACAGCATAGCACGAGTTATGCCTTAGGCATAAACCGGGAAGCGGCCACAGACTTCAGCCACCTGAGCCCGAACCTTGGCAATTACCGCCTCGTCACCACGGCTATCCAGCACATCACAAATCAGGCTGGCAACCAGACGCGCTTCGGCTTCTTTAAAACCACGGCGGGTAATGGCCGGGGTACCGATGCGCAGACCGCTGGTAACAAATGGCGAACGCGGGTCGTTCGGGACTGAGTTTTTGTTTACCGTAATATGCGCCTGCCCTAACCAGGCATCGGCATCTTTACCGGTGATATCTTTATCAATCAGATCCATCAGGAACAGATGGTTCTCGGTACCACCGGATACAATCTTATAGCCACGGCTGATCATCTCAGCACACATGGCTTTCGCATTCACCAGGACCTGCTGCTGATAAACTTTAAATTCCGGCTGCAGCGCTTCTTTAAAAGCTACCGCTTTCGCCGCGATGACATGCATTAACGGGCCACCCTGTCCGCCTGGGAACACCGCAGAGTTCAGTTTCTTCTCAATGGCTTCGTTCTTACGGGCCAGGATCAGACCGCCACGTGGGCCGGCCAGGGTTTTATGGGTGGTGGTGGTCACCACATCGGCGATAGGTACCGGGTTTGGATACAGACCTGCCGCCACCAGACCAGCAACGTGCGCCATATCCACCATCAGGAAGGCACCGACTTTATCCGCGATATCACGGAAGCGCTGCCAATCAACGATACCTGAGTAAGCCGAGAAGCCGGCAATAATCAGCTTCGGCTTGTGCTCTAAGGCCAGGGCTTCAGCCTGATCATAATCAATCACACCGGTTTCAGGATGCAGACCGTACTGTACCGCGTGATAGAGCTTACCAGAGGCGCTTACTGTGGCACCGTGCGTCAGGTGACCGCCATGGGCCAAACTCATGCCCAGAATGGTATCGCCAGCATTTAATAAGGCCAGGAATACCGCAGAGTTCGCCTGCGAACCTGAGTGCGGTTGCACGTTGGCGTAGTCAGCACCAAATAATTCTTTCGCGCGGGCAATGGCTAAATCTTCCGCGATATCCACATATTCACAGCCGCCGTAGTAACGTTTGTGCGGATAACCTTCAGCATATTTATTGGTTAATTGTGAACCTTGCGCCTGCAGCACCCGGGGGCTGGCATAGTTTTCTGACGCGATCAGCTCAATGTGAGCCTCCTGCCGCTCAGTTTCCTGAACCATGGATTGCCATAATTCCGGATCAAAATCCGCAATATTCATATCACGCTTTAACATGCTTTCTCCTGGGCGCGGCTATCACGCTTAACGTTAACGACAGTCTGAAAAACTGGCGGCTATTCTACCCTGAAATAAAAATTGTTGCACCGAAAAAACAGCCGTCCAGACTTCTGCAAAACAAAATCTGCCACCCGCGCCGTTTTTACCAGGCTAAAAATGTGCAGCAAAGTTGCCAAAGCCGCGACTATCGGCTACATTGCTGGTTATTCATACAGCGCTGTAAGTAACGATGACTTCGACGCGGAAAATTATTCATCTGGATATGGACTGCTTCTTCGCCGCCGTGGAGATGCGCGATAATCCGCGGCTGCGTGATATTCCGCTTGCCATCGGCAGTGACGGTAAACGGGGTGTTGTCGCCACCTGTAATTATCCGGCGCGGGCCTTTGGTGTGCGCTCCGCGATGTCCAGTCATGAGGCGTTAAAGCGTTGCCCACAGCTGACTTTTGTCCGCGGCAATATGGATAAATATCAGGCAGTCAGTAAGCAGATCCGCCAGATTTTTTTGCGCTACACGCCGTTAGTCGAACCCTTATCCCTGGATGAAGCCTATCTTGATGTCAGTGCCAGCCCACATTTTGCCGGCAGCGCGACACTGATTGCCGAAGATATCCGCCGTAGCGTGTTCGCGGAAACCGGTCTGACCGTCTCCGCCGGGGTGGCACCAAATAAATTTCTGGCAAAAATTGCCAGTGATGAAAATAAGCCGGATGGGCTTTTTGTGTTAACGCCGGCTAAGGTAGCTGACTTTGTTGCCGCTCTGCCACTACGCAAAATTCCCGGTGTCGGCCCTAAGGCAGCAGAGAAACTGGCCAGGCTGGGATTGCAATTTTGCCGCGATATCGTACCGCCGGGTGGTGAAGTGCCGCTGCCGTTACTAAGCGCCCTACTCAAAGAGTTCGGCAGTCAAACTGCCAGTTTATTAGAGCGCTGTGAGGGTATCGATCTGCGGGAGGTGCAACCGAGCCGGGAGCGCAAATCGGTTGCGGTGGAGCGCACCCTGGCCAGCGATTTACACCAGCTAACTGACGCCCAGCAGATGCTGCAACAGTTATTGCCGGATTTACAATGCCGGCTCGAGCAAAGCGGCAAGGCGCATTTACTGGCCAAAATCGGCGTGAAATTAAAGTTTAGTGATTTTCGGCTGACCACAGTCGAGACGCAAAGCCAGCATCTGGATCCGGTTTTACTAAACGAGCTGTTAGCACAGGCCTGGCAAAGACGCGCGGATCAGGGTATTCGCTTGCTGGGATTGCAATTGGGCTTTAAAACACAGTGCGAAGAGCAGTTAAGTCTGCCATTTGAGGTGGCGCTAACGCATCCTAATGAATTTAATAATAGTGCAGTCTGTCTGCCTGGTTAAGCCTGCAGGTTTAAAGCATAGCAGCAGTGCCAACTAAACCGGCAATAAAGTCGGCTGCAATAAAAAGCCGGCGCTAGGCCGGCTCTTTTACAAAAACGAGACTAATTAACCGGTAACAGTGACGTTTTCAGCCTGTGGGCCTTTTTGACCTTCAGTAACTTCGAAAGTTACTTTCTGACCTTCAACCAGCGTTTTACGACCAGTGCCGTTGATGGCGCGGAAGTGTACAAACACGTCTTTGCCGCCGTCACGGGCGATAAAACCAAAACCTTTTTCCTCGTTGAACCACTTCACTGTACCAGAAATTAACTGTGACATAACATTCTCTTACTTAAACAAAAGTTTGCCGGAGCTCCGGCGTCTTAAATATTACCGGCCAGGTAATCGAGCTGATAGATATTCAACCGCATTATCAGTGGCGCTGATGCTGTGGTCAACATAAATACCGGAGCGAGCAGAACTTTCGTTGCTGCACAGGCCGTACCGGCGACATGGCAAGTTTTGCTATGTCACCTTTTGAGTGTAGCAGCAGATGTTGAAAAAATAATCACTCCGGCTGAATTTTTTTCCGCCGCACCGGTGCACTGCCATCATCGCCGCCCTGAAAGAAACGCTTGCCCGTGTCCGCTGGGCTGGCGGCAGGTTTTGCCGCTATCCGTGCTGCCTTGCCAGCACCTGGTTTAGTCAGCTTAGTTTGCGCGGCTTTCTTCGGCGCCACCTTAACTACCGGCTGACCATTAAAGCGTGCTGCCAACCCCTCCAGGGCACTGAATTCTGCTGGCCGTCGTAAGAAGGCTTCTATTTTCTGTAGTGCTGACCAATCCTTTGGCCCCACCAGCGAGATTGCGGTCCCCTTGGCACCAGCACGACCGGTACGCCCTATGCGGTGTACATATTCTTCCGGATGTTTTGGCAAATCGAAGTTAATGACATGTGATACTTGCAACAGATCCAAGCCGCGCGAGGCCAAATCGGTCGTGACCAACACCTGATACTTGCCGCTGGCGAAATCCTGCATCACTTTATTACGCTGTGCCTGATTTAAACGCGCACTTAGCCCGATAGCGGGCAAACCGGCTTGCTGACAAAACTCGGCCAGCCGGCCGGCATCGTCGCGGGTTGCGGTAAAGATAATCAATTGCTTCAGGCTTTCCTGCTGTAACAACTTCGCTAGCAGCGCTTCTTTGTGCGTTAAATGATCGGCAAAATAAAAGCGCTGGCTGATATCACTATGTATCTCGTGCCCGCTATTTACACTAACCCGAAATGGATTCTTTAACAGCGCCAGCGATAACGCATCTAAGTCGGTATGCTCGAGCGTGGCGGAAAACAACAAGGTCTGCCGTAAGCGGTGAGCGGCGGCTTTATTAATGATGGTCAGTTGTGGCAAGAAACCCAGATCCAGCATCCGATCCGCTTCATCGAGGATCAGCATTTCCAGGCCCTGTAAAAATACCGACTTATGCTCCAGGTGATCAACAAAGCGACCAGGCGTGGCCACGATAATGTCTGGCTGGCGTTTCAGCAGCTTTTCCTGATCATTAAAATTCTCGCCTCCCACCAGCAACACGGCAGTCACCGGGGTATTGGCCACGAATAGTCGTAACTGGGCATAGACTTGTTTAGCCAGCTCACGGGTCGGCGTTAGGATCAGCGCCCGCGCATCCTGTTTCGATAATGCCCGACTTTTTAACAACCGCTGCATCATCGGCAGCAAATAGGCCAGCGTTTTACCCGAGCCGGTTTTTGACGATACCAGCAGATCGCGCCCAACCATCACTGCCGGTATGGCTTCCTGCTGGATCTCGGTGGGCCGGGCAAAGCCTAAATGTTGTACAGACCGTAGCAAACGCGGGTCCAGCCCCATATCCTGAAATTGCAAAATATCTTTCTCCAAAAATCTGGAGCCTATTATACCCTAATTGTCTGCGCCCGCCCATCGCGCTAGTATAGCGGCACCTTTCGCAACACCTGGATAAATTAACGATGAGTAATGCTCTGAAAGAACAATTGCTGAAAGCCGGCCTGGCTGATGCCAAGAAACTCAAAGCCGTAAAAAAGCAGCAACATCAGCAACGGGTGCAGGCACCGAAGAATCAAAAAGTGGTCAATGAAGCCAGCATGCTGGCTGAGCAACGTCGGCAGGAACAGGTCGCCCGGGATCAGGAGCTAAACCGGCAAAAGCAGGCTGAACTGCAGAAAAAAGCCATCGCCGCCCAGGTGAAACAGCTGATTGAAAGCAATCAGATTAAGATGAGTGGTGAAATGGCGTTTAACTTTACCGATGGCAAGCTGGTGAAACGGCTTTACGTTAATGATAAGTTGCATAGTGAATTAACCCGTGGTTTACTAGCCATTGCCCGCTTAGGTGAGCACTATGCACTGGTGCCGGCGCAGATTGCTGAAAAGATCCAGCAGCGCCAGCCGGAAAGTATAGTGTTACTAAATAGCCGGCAGGAACACCAGGTAGCGGCTGAGGACGACCCTTACGCTGCCTATCAAATCCCGGATGATCTGATGTGGTAACTTGCAGTTCATCCTTACCGCTAACAGAAGGAGCAAGAGTATGCGGTTTCTGATTCAGTTTAGCCTGCTTTTATTACTATTCGTCAGCCAGTCGCTGTCGGCCGCGTCGGTTTGGCAAGTCAGTAAAGGGGATAAAACCTTTTATCTGGCAGGTACAGTACATCTACTTAGTGAAAGTGATTTTCCGCTGCCCAAAGCCTACGATACCGCTTTTAATGCCAGCTCTAAGCTGCTGTTTGAGACCGATCTTGGCGCTATGACCCAGCCGCAAGGCATGATGCAACTGATGTCGCAGAATACCTTTGCCCCGGGGCAAAGTCTGCAACAAGTCTTATCACCAGAAATCTATGCCAAATTAAAAGCCGAAGCCGAAAAACGGCAATGGCCACTGACCTCGTTAGAGCAATTTAAACCTGCCTTTACTGCTATGACCATGACAGTACTGGAATTGCAACGGCTGGGGGCGGCCGGTACCGGCGTTGATATGCATTACTGGCAATTAGGCCAGCAACAAAATAAGACGCTTGGTGGTTTGGAAACCCTGGATGAACATCTGGCGGTGCTGGATGCCATGAACCAGTTAGATGCTGATGAAGTTATTAGCTCTGCCTTAAGAGATATCGATAAGATTGCCGCAATGTTAGATGACATGATCGCGGCCTGGCGCAGCGGTGACGTTGCCGCTCTGGACAAGCTATTTTTAACCGAAATGCAGCAATATCCGGAAATAGAAGCCATTTTATTGACCAAACGTAATCATGCCTGGATGCAAACCCTGACCACGTTGGAACAAAATCATGTGATGGTATTGGTTGGCGCCCTGCACTTGCCGGGCAAAGATGGCTTACTGAAGTTACTAGCTGATCAGGGATATCAGTTGACACAACTGACGGAATAAAATCAGCCCCCTTACATTCCAAGAACACGCCCGCTATTGCGGGCGTAGTTTTAGGCGTCGGCTAGAGTTTTTCTCTGGCGCGGATGCCCTGCTGCGCCGGGCTAAAACTACTTTGTACCCGCCACTTCGGACGGATCGGAGTCAGCGGTAATTCTCTTTTACGCGCTACTAATAAGTAACTGGAGGCAAACAGGTTTAGAAAGCGTTCGTTAAACTTCTGCCAGCTGTTCTGCCTAAACTCCTGCGCCAGCATGGCACTGCAAAAAAACCGCTGCTCGGCAATCACTTCAAAACCGATCAAATGCAGCCAATCTTTGATCCGGGCTGCGCTAAAGAAATGCCCCAGCCAGGGTAGTTGCTGCTGATACGCAGGCAAACAGCGCCACAACCCCAACCAGCTATGTGGGTTAAAGCCACTGAGTAGTAAATAGCCGTCGGCAACCAGCACCCGGTGTGCTTCGCGGATCACATGATGCGGATCATTCTGAAACTCCAGACAATGACTCAATAACACCGCATCGACACTGCTACTGGCGATCGGCAAGGCATCCGGTTCAGCCACCAAATCCGGGGTAATACTGCCGGACCCCAGCCGTAACTGATGGCGCACCCGGCATTCCGGCGTGGCCAACTGGCAGCTAAGATCGCCGACCTTTAACAAATAGTAGCCGAAAATCTGCTGCCACCAGGGTGCCAGCTGCTGTTCCAGTGCCGCAGCCAAGGCCGGGCCCTGACGAAAACTTTGCCAGTGTTTCGGCGCTTGCAGCTGATTTTCACGTAATGCCGGTTTCATGTTAAGGTGCAGCCTTGTTTGCGATGCATGGAGCCTTCAAATGCCAGAACTGATCCCGCTACCTGCCTTTAATGATAATTATATCTGGGTTCTGACCGAGCAACACAACCCCTACTGTTTAGTTGTCGATCCGGGTGATGCTGAAGTCGTGATCCAGTTTCTGCAGCAACAGCAAAAAACACTGGCTGCGATCCTGATCACCCATCACCATGCTGATCATACCGGAGGTATCCGGCAATTAAAACAACAATACCCAGCCTGCCGGGTAATAGGACCTGCTGCAGAAAAATCGAAAATTCAAGAGCTTGAACAGCTTGTCGTGGGTGGTGATAGCGTCACTGTGCCAGAGCTGAACTGGCAATGCCGGGTGTTCGACTTACCCGGCCACACTGCCGGTCATATTGGTTTTTATTCAGCGCCCGTTCTGTTTTGTGGTGATACCCTGTTCAGCGTTGGTTGTGGCCGCTTATTTGAGGGGACCGCAAAGCAGCTGTATCAGTCTTTGCAATCCCTGGCGGCACTGCCGGATGATACCCTGCTCTGCTGTACCCACGAATACACCCTTGCCAATATTGCCTTTGCCCTGAGCATAGAGCCAGAGAATACCGAGTTGCAGCTGTACCTAAAGCATTGCCAGCAAAAACGTCAGTTATCTGAGCCTACCCTGCCAGCGCTATTGGCGAACGAGAGAAAAGTTAATCCATTTTTACGCTGTGAAAACATAGTGTTACAGCGTAAATTTAACCAAAACTCGGCGTTGGCATTGTTTACCCTATTAAGACAAGCCAAAGACCAGTTTAAATCCTGACTTGCAATGTCTGGTCAGACAGGTAATATCGTCGTTTTACATTTGGAACCTTGTTATGACTGTAAGAATCTCTGCCGTAGTTTTGCTGGCACTGCTTAGTGGCTGTGTCAGTACGACAGGGTCTAACGCTGATAACACGGCTGATACTGCGGTTCAGCCTGCAGTAAAACCCAAAACCACTGATTTTCATAAAGATACTGCATCTGCCGAATTGATTGCTGAACGCTTGTGGAGTGCCGGCCTCAGTGAGGAGCAATTGTTGGAGGCATCCGAGCTGGAAGACCTCTGGCAACGGATCCAGGCGCAGTTATCTTTTAAAGTTCCGCAAACGCGCCCTATTATTGAGCAACGTAATTTTTATGCCGATAACCAGGGTTATCTGGATCGGATTGCCGGTCGGGCGCAACCCTTTTTGTTTTTTATCGTCGAAGAGCTGGAAAAACGGCAAATGCCACTCGAACTGGCGTTATTGCCTATCGTTGAGAGTGCCTTTGACCCTTACGCCCAATCGCCATCACGTGCTGCCGGTATGTGGCAGTTTATGCCGGCCACCGCTAAGCGTTTTGGTTTAGCGCAAAATAGTTGGTACGATGGCCGTAAAGATGTGGTGCAATCTACCCGGGCGGCGTTAGATTATTTAGAGTATCTGTATAACACCCTGGAGCATGACTGGCTCAACGCTATTGCCGCTTATAACGCCGGTGAAGGTCGTATTATGCGGGCGATCCAGGCTAACAAAAAGCGGCGCTTACCGACAGACTTCTGGTCGCTTGACTTACCCGCTGAAACTACCGCCTATATCCCAAAATTACTGGCACTGGTTGACATTCTAAAGCGACCGGAAGAGTTTGAAATTGTCTGGAAATTTATTGCTAACGAACCCAAGATTGCAATAGTCGATGCCGGCCGGCAATTGGATCTGGTCGTCGCCGCGGAGCTGGCTGGCATTAGTATTGCCGATTTACAGGCGTTAAATCCCGGCTACAGCCAGTGGGCAACCGCACCGGAAGGACCACACCAACTGGTATTACCGGTAGAAAAAGCCGAACATTTCTCTGCCCAGCTAGCCCAAACGCCGGTAGAAAAAATGATGCAGTGGCAGCCGTATCAGGTTAAAAGCGGCGATACCCTCGGTGCGATCGCCAAACGTTATGGCATCAGTGTCGCAGCGATACAGAAACTGAATAATCTGACAAACAACACTATCCGGATTGGCCAGAATCTGTTGCTTCCAAGAGGCAACAACATTGATACTGAGCAACAGACACAATTGGCAAATACCAGCGGTCAGACCCCGGCAACGGCAGTTAAGCATCAGATCCAACGCGGTGATACGCTGTGGGATCTGAGCCGAAAATATGACGTGACCGTAGCCCAGATCCGGGAGTGGAATAAGCTTGCCGCTGGCGCGCCCCTTCGTGAAGGTCAGCAGCTCACCATTTACAGCAAGCAGCAACCTCTGGTGCTGGCGACAACCCGCACGCTCAATTATCGGGTCAGGCCTGGCGACTCGTTATCGAAAATCGCGCAAAGATTCAGCGTATCAGTGGCAGATATTGTAAAGTGGAATAATATTAGTACAGAAAACTTTCTACAGCCTGGCCAACAACTCACCTTGTTAGTCGACGCTGGCGCTGTCTAATTGTTGAGGTTAAGCACCATGATCAGAGTTCTGTTGGCGTTAATAGCGATATTACTGAGCTTTAGCACAGCAGCAGACTTTGTGATTGAAGGCAAACTCAAACTTGAACAGGCTGATGGTCAGAAAATACAAAAAACCTTCCCGTTAACGCTGTTTCGGGAAGAGGGCAGTTACCTGTTTAGTATCGGCGAGCAACAAACCCGGCTGCCGGCGCCACCGCAAAAATATTCGCTCTATATTATTTTGCAAAATGATGAAGATCTTTTTGTCACTGATTTCAGTCAGCAGCCATTGCGTGCCTTTACCCTGGAGATTGCTGAGCGCCAGCTTGAAGTTAGTCGGGATCCACTGGCCCGCACCGCACGTGGTCGCTATGTGTTAAAGCTGGATGGTGAGATATTTTATTTCAGCCGTGGCCCGGGACAAATTAACTTTATTTTCGACCAGAACGGAGTAAAGGATGTGACCGTCCAGGGTATGTTTAAACCCCGACGCTGAATTATTACGACTGCGGCTCTTGCTGTGGCTGTAACGGCGACCAGAGTCCGGACACCAGGCATAACAACGGCGCCACTAGCAACAACCAGAAATGGGGTAACGGGATCTGATGCCACCAGGCATGCAAGGCGGCAGTGAGCTGAAACAGCACCCCAAACAAGCCAACGTAACATAACAGCCGGTTTAACCAACGTTGTGGAAATCTTAGCATCGTCACTCCTCCCCTAAAGCAGCGGCCTGGTGTTTCAGCTTAACCAAAATGCGGGCAAACATCCCTAACAACAACCTCTCCTGTTCAGTATAGTAGTGATACTGACGAACAGAATCAAAACCGACAAAACCATATAACTGCTGCTCATCAGCAATAGGTATCGTCAATAAACTTTTTATCCCCTGCGGTTGCAATAGCTGCTTTAGTGCATCGTCATCGGGCAAAGAGGGTACATCTGGCAGATACATCTCCCGGCTATGTCGGTGGGTATTTAGCCACTGAGGAATGGCCGCCAGCGGTACTTGTTGTAATGTCTGAATTTCGGGCGCAATACCAGGTGCACACCATTCAAAGGTGTTGGAGCAGCTTTGCCGGATAAAATCGTAATCAAACAAATAGGCCCGGTCAGCCCGCACCACTTCGCCTAACTGCTGCAACGTCAGTTGCAGCATTGCCGGCACAGCAGCAGGCTGCAAACCGATAAAACGCTCGGTAATTTCCAATAAGGTGGCACTAAGGCGAGCCGCGTCAGGTTGAATGCTAGCCTGACGGCTGACCGGTAACTCCGGCAACTGGTGTAAGGTGACTAACTGATAGCCCGGCTCAGGCGCAAAGCTGTTTACCTGATAATAAAGATGGGTGTTTGCCGAATAAAATACTGCCCGGACATTGAAGTTTTCAGCCGGCGCCTGCGCCAGTTGCTGCTCATCCAGCCCGGTAACAATTTTAAATACTGCATTGGCAGCGATACAACGATTCTGCGTGGTACTGGCGGGCAGATCCTGAAACAGCGCACTGGCAAAGGGCGCCTGACGCCACCAGCTAAAGTGATCCATAATTGACATCCGTGACTGATAACTCCCTGCCTGTTCAGAAATGACAACTGCAATAGACTGACTGCGGTAACCAGGTTGTGGCATACCGGGCTGAATTTTGCCACACAGCGCAGATGACAGCCACACCACAGCTTAGCGGATCCCGGTGCGGGACACAATCGGCGGCACTATGTTTGCAGTAGCTTTCAGAATAGGTCTGCAATGTGATAGATAAAAGCTGGCGCCCATACCGGGCGCCAGCAATTAAAGTTGTGCGTCAGGCTGTTGTTCGGGAGCCGCCAACGCAAAAGCAGCAAGTTGCAGACAATGCTGATAAATACGGCTGATCAGCGGATAGCGGCTCAGATCCAGGTTAAAACGCAGCGCGTTATAAACCTGAGGTACCAGGCACAGATCCGCCAGACTAACGTCATCACCATAGCAATACTGACCTGCCGTTTGCTGTAGCTTTTGCTCCAGCGCATTAAAGCCCAGTGTCAGCCAATGTTGGATCCAGCGCAGCTTTTGCGCTTCATCCAACGCCAGCTCCCCGGTCAGATACTGCAGCACCCGTAGATTATTTAACGGATGCAGATCGCAAGCAATATCCAGCGCCAGTGCCCGCACTTTAGCACGGGCAAACGGCTCTTGCGGCAACAGGCGCGGCTCGGGATAGGTTTCATCCAGATACTCGATAATCGCCAGTGACTGACTCAGGCTACCTTGCTCATCGACCAGGGTTGGTACCAGCTCAGCCGGATTTAGCGCCTGATAGGCGCTGCTATGCTGCTGACCACCGTCCTTGAGCAGATGCACCGGAATGGTTTCAAAGCTCAGCTGCTTCAGATTCAGGGCGATCCGCACCCGATAAGCGGCAGATGATCGCCAGTAGCTATAGAGTTTCATTGCCCCTGATACTCCACCACTTGCTGGTCAATAGCGCCAAAAATACTCTGGCCTTGCTCATCCAGCATTTCCAAGCGGATACTATCGCCAAAGCGCATAAAGTTGGTACTGGGTTTGCCATCCCGAATGGTTTCAATCATCCGGATTTCGGCGATACAGCTATAACCCACGCCACCTTCTTCAATCGAGGTACCGTAGGCAGTACCTTGCTTATTCGATACCGTACCCGAGCCAATAATAGCACCGGCGCCCAGATTGCGGGTTTTCGCCGCATGTGCTACCAACTCGCCAAAGTGGAAGGTCATATCAAGGCCAGCATTGGGTTTACCAAAAGCAATGCCGTTATAATGCGACAGCAATGGCAGATGCAAGCGCCCCCCCTGCCAGTATTTACCCAATTCATCCGGCGTCACGGCCACCGGGCTAAAGCTGGATGCCGGCTTGGATTGGAAAAAACCAAAGCCCTTGGCCAGTTCATTTGGGATCAGACCGCGCAGTGATACGTCGTTGACCAGCATCAGCAACCGGATCCGACTTAATGCCTGCTCGGCACTGATGCCCATAGGTACATCATCCGTCACCACCGCCACTTCACCTTCAAAGTCGATCCCGTGTTGCTCACTGACGGCAGCAATAGGATCGCGCGGGCCGATAAAATCATCCGAGCCGCCCTGATACATCAGCGGATCCGTCCAGAAGGTTTCCGGCATCTCGGCGTTACGCGCCTTACGCACCAGCTCGACGTGGTTAACATAGGCACTGCCGTCTGCCCACTGATAAGCGCGTGGCAGTGGCGACTCACAGTCGGCCTGCACAAAACGTTGCTCACCCGGTACTGTGCCGGCATTTAATGCCTGATAAATTTCAGCCGCCTTCGGCGCCAGGCTGGACCAATGATCCAATAATTGCTGCATGGTGGCGGCGATATGCGGAATAGCAATACAGCGGCTCAGATCTCGGCTTACTACCACTAACTGCCCATCACGGGTCTGATTTTTTAACGTTGCTAACTTCATCTCAATTCCTTAACTGAGCGCTCAGGCTTTAACTTTCCAGCTATTCACATATTCCGGGTTTTCGGTAGCCAAGGCCGCCTCACCGACTTCCAGCGCATCCCGGGTATCCAGCATCACTGCAACTTCATCGGTAAACTTTTTCCGGTACTCTAAACCCGCCTGAAAGGCTTTCGGATGCGGACCATGGGTAAAACCGGCCGGATGGAAGGTGACCATGCCTTTTTCGATATTATCGCGACTGAAGAAATCGCCGGCATGATAGAACAGCACTTCATCATAATCGTCGTTATTATGATAGAACGGCACTTTTAACGCGCCCGGATCGCTTTCAATTGGCCGGGGGACAAAGGTACAGACCACAAAGCGCTGCGCGACAAAAGTCGTATGGGCTGATGGCGGTAAATGATAGCGGTGGCTCATTAAGGGCCGGATATCGCGCCAGTTGATACGCATTACGGCTAAATCACCATGCCAGCCTATCGCATCCAGTGGGTTATAGGGGTAAGTAATCACTGACACCTGGCCGTGGCGTTTTACCTCAACCTGCCAGCTATCTTCGCTGTACTGAGCTTTAAAAGCAGCATCGATTTTCGGGGTATCCAGCATCGCCGGATCAAAGATCGCATGATTGCCGACCAGGCCTTTTTCCGGCAACTGATAGCTGTCGTTAGTGGCTTCAATCAGCACCACATACAACGGCTCCAGCGGCTCTAACCGCCACATGGTGGAGCGCGGAATGACCACATAGTCGCCATCGCGCAGGGTCAGATGCCCATAATCGCAATACAGCTCGGCACTGCCCTCATGGATAAACAGTAACTCATCGCCGTCAGCATTGCGCACCAGCCGCGTCATCTTATCGCTCAAACGCCAGGTGCGGAATTTACAATGCGCATTATGTAGCAGCAAAGGGACCGCCCAGGGTGAGTCGGTACTCACTTCCAGGTTGTTAAAATCAAACAAGCGGGGACGCAGTGGCCCCTGCCAGTCACTCCAACCGGTTGGTGCATGGCGGTGATGGAAATGCGTAGCCGGACCGAAAAAGCCACTACGACCGGTTTCCCGCTCGTAAATCGCCTGCTCGGGGAAATCGGCATGCGCCTGACGTGATACATCACCTTCTTTTAATGGAAAGGACGCCCATTTACGCATTGCTCAGCACTCCGCGCTGGATCTGATCTTCTTCAATCGACTCAAACAAGGCTTTAAAGTTACCCTCGCCAAAGCCTTCGTTGCCTTTACGCTGGATAATCTCGAAAAACACCGGGCCAATGACCGTTTTGGTAAAGATCTGCAACAAAATACCGTCTTTCATCGGTGCGCCGTCAATCAAAATGCGCAGCGCTTTTAACTGCTCCAGATCTTCAGTATGGCCTTCAACCCGCTCATTGACCTTGGCATAGTAGGTATCCGGCGTTGGCATAAAGTCCATGCCGCGTTCACGTAAGGTACGTACCGTTTGATAAATATCGTCGGTGGTCAGGGCAATATGCTGGATCCCCTCACCTTTGTATTCGCGGATAAATTCTTCAATCTGTGACTTATCGTCAGAGGATTCGTTAATTGGAATACGGATCTTGCCACAAGGTGCGGTCATCGCCCGAGATACCAGCCCAGTCAGCTTGCCTTCAATATCAAAGTAGCGGATTTCACGGAAGTTACCGATCTTCTCATAGAAACCGGCCCATAGGTTCATATTGCCGCGCATCACGTTATGCGTTAAGTGGTCCAGCACCTCCAGACCCACACCATGCTTGGCCATCTCGACCTGCCAGTTATCGTAGTATTTAAAGTCGATATCATAGACTGAGCTGGCACCATAGCGATCAACAAAGTACAGCAGACTACTGCCGATACCATACACAGCCGGAATATTCAGCTCCATCGGGCCAATCTGATTCTTATATTCTTTGGCACCGTTTGCTAAGGCATGTTTTAGCGCCGCAGCCGCATCTTTTACCCGAAATGCCATGGCACAGACTGATGGGCCATGCTTACGGGCAAACTCTTCCGCCTGTGAATTCGGCTCAGCGTTGATAATAAAATTGATATCGCCCTGCTTATACAGCCAGGCTTCTTTCGAGCGATGTTTCGCTACTTCAGTAAAACCGAGTGAGCTGAATAAATCTTTCAGCTTCTGAATGCCCTCGGCATCGGCTGCGGTATATTCCACAAACTCAAAACCATCAGTACCCAGCGGATTAATCATATCGGTCATGCGTCTACTCCTGTCTTTTTATCAATGGCGCCATGCGCTTGAGCGCTATCATGCGGTAGCGCCAGAAAAAAGGAAGAGGAAGCATTATTGTTGTGTCAGCGCGCTACTACGCGCTTAATGTAAAATTAGCGATACAGCGCATGATTTAGACGCAGTAACTTAAATGGAAAGGCCGTCGCTACGTAGCGGCGGCCAAAATGGCGTATAGAAGTCAGCACAAAGCGTAATTAAATTTTTACAGTCTTGCGACTAATACCATAATCACGCAGTTTATTCGCCACAGCGGTATGGCTTAAACCCAGCTTTTTCGCCAGTTGCCGTGAGCTGGGGTAAGCCGGAAACAGCTTCCGTAGCAAATTGGCCTCAAAACGTTTTACCGCCTCATCCAGGGTGCCGTCAAAATCCTGCTCCAGGTAACCAAAGTCATTGGTATAGCTTGGCAGCTGCAGATGTTGCTTTTCCAGCTCATTACCATCCAGCAGGGTAACAGCCCGATACAGCGCGTTTTCCAACTGCCGCACATTTCCCGGCCACGGATACTGCTGTAAAAACTGGCTGCAGTTATCAGTCAGTTTCGGCGCTTTACGCCCGAGTCGTGCCGCGTAACGGGCAATAAAGAACTCCGCCAGCGGCAGTACATCCTGTTTGCGATCACGTAGCGGCGGTATACTCAGCGTCAGCACATTCAGGCGATAAAACAGATCTTCACGGAATTTGCCCTCCTGCACCATCGCCGGTAAATCTTTCTGGGTAGTACAGATCACCCGCACATCGACCCGCACTTCTTTTTCTTCTGCTACCCGGCGGAAACTGCCATCCTGCAAAAAGCGCAGTAATTTGGTTTGCAGTTGCGGTGACATCTCACCCACTTCATCCAGAAACACCGTGCCGCCATTGGCTTGTTCAAAGATCCCTTTCTTACCCTCAGCGGTGCCGGGGAAGGCATTAGGCCCATAACCAAACAGCTCTGACTCGGCCACATTATCCGGCATCGAGGCACAGGGTACCGTTAAAAAGGGTTTGCCGTTACGGCCACCAGCAGCATGACAGGCCCGGGCTAACAATTCTTTACCGGTGCCGGTTTCGCCAACGATTAAAATAGGTGCATCAAGCTGCGCCATGCGCCGGGCTTCCCGTACTACCTTGCGCATGGTATTACTGCTGGCCTGTATACTGTTAAAGCTCTCGGCATCGCCTTTTTTAAAGGCAATCATATGCTGACCGAGCCGGCTTTCCGATTTCAGGTTAATTACCGCCCCGGCTAAAATGTCCTGGCCGGTTTCATCCGGCACCAATACCGGCAAAATATCGGCGATAAAGCGTTTGCCATGAATTTCTAAACGTCGGGTTTGCGCCAGTACATCCTCGCCCTCCAACCAACGCTGGAAATTAAAGCCTTTCACCATACCTTGTAATGACTGACCGATGATAGCGTCGTAGCTCACCGACAAGGCTTCTAATGCTGCCTCATTGATAACAGTAACATTGGCTTTCAGGTCAATGGCAATCAAACCATCGGGCAAGGTGCGCAGCAGCGTCATCACTTCGTTATGTTCACGCTCAGACGGCATAAAGGCGGTAGTTTTCACATCCTCCACACCCTGGATGCGGCGCATCCTGGCCATCAATTCCTGAAACTGCTCAAAATTCACGGTTGGGAAAGACACATAGATCTTGTTTAACGACGGATCGACTTCGATACCGCGCAGATCCAACTGATAGCTAACCAGCACATTGAGGACATCTTGCGCCAGCCCTAATCGATTTTGACACTGTATTTCTAAACGCATAGCCGCCTTACACCTCTGGCCTGACCGATGCTGCATCATACGGTAAATTAAAGCAGACAGACCAGTTTTTTTGTAAAGAATTATGAACAAAAAAGGACGCACCGGGCGTCCTGTTACAATAAGACAGTAGGCTTAGGCTGACAGCAGCGCATCCGTCTTAGCCGCACAAATAAAATCATTCTTGTGCAGGCCTTTGATCGAGTGCGACCACCAGGTCACGGTCAACTTGCCCCACTCCAGCAGCAGCGCCGGATGATGGCCTTCCGCTTCTGCCATTTCGGCCACTTTATTGTGAAAGGCCCAGGCTTGTTTGAAGTTTTTAAATTTGTACTCGCGTTCCAGCTGTAAGATACCGTCACGGACCACCGGCGTCCAATCCGGGATCTGGCGCATTAATTCCGGCAACTCGGCCTCTGATACTTTTGGTGCATCAGCACGGCAGGCTTCACATTTCATTGCAGTTAATTCGGTCATGCTTAGTTTCCTAGCTTGCTTGCTTTTCTTTAGGGGGAAATTTCGGGGCATGTAAACCCAGGGCGCGCGCCTGCTCAACCAGCGCCATCAGATCCAGATGGGCGATATCAAACAGATCATCGATGCGGTTAATCATAAAATAAATCGGTTGCATAATATCGATCCGGTACGGCGTGCGCAGCACATCCAGCGCATCAAACGGCTTGCGCTCTGGCAGCTCGGACTCCAGCGCATAACGGGTTTCACCCGGCGATGACAGAATACCGCCACCGTAAATGCGAAGTCCGTCCGGCGTTTGCAGCAAACCGAACTCAATGGTAAACCAGTACAGTCTGGCCAGATACACCCGATCCTGCTTATTCGCTGCTAAGCCAAGCTGGCCATATATATGGGTAAACTCAGCAAAGGCCGGGTTGGTTAACATCGCACAGTGGCCAAAAATTTCATGGAAAATATCCGGCTCTTGCAGATAGTCGAATTCTTCGCGGCTGCGGATAAAGGTAGCAACCGGGAATTTCTTATTGGCTAGCAACTCAAAAAAGCGATCAAAGCTAATCAATGCCGGCACCTCAGCGCATTCCCAGCCAGTGGTTGCACGTAATACCTTACTGACTTCCTCCAACTGCGGGATGCGATCGGTGGGTAAATTCAGGCGTTGCAGCCCCGCCATATATTCGTCGCAGGCTTTACCTTCGATTACACCCAGCTGCCGGGTGATCAACTCGTGCCAAATCTGATTTTCTTCATCACTCCAATGGATAATGCCGTTGGCATCCGATTGGCGCGATACGTATTTACTGGTTTTAGTCATACACTACCTGTTGTCTTGATCGTTAACAGCGCATGGCTGCTGGCTCAGTATTTTGATTTTTTTAAAAGGGAGCCGATGCAGCGGATACTAGACGATAGTGGCGACGGTGTTAATCTTTGATCCCGGAAAAAACCACGGTTAAAGTGTAACAAAAGCATTACACCCTAACCGCTTTTCACGGTAATGATGGGGGCAATGCTGCCCCACAGGACTATGCGTGCTGACTCTCTGCCAACCAATGATTGACGGCAGTCAGTAATTCATCCGGGTGAAACTTGGCAATAAATTGATCGGCGCCGACTTTTTTCACCATCGCCTCATTGAACACACCGCTTAACGAAGAGTGCAGAATAATATGGATCGGACGCAGTGACGGCTCAGCCTTAATTTCTGCGGCCAGCGTATAGCCATCCATCCGCGGCATCTCGATATCAGAGATCAGCAGCGGTACCCGCCGGATGACGTCATCGCCCCACTCTTTGGCTTTGTTACGTAACCAATCAAGTGCTTCCTGACCATCCTTCATCAGTTCTGATTTAACGTTAATACTATCAAGCGCTCTTTTCACCTGATTACGGGCCACTGCCGAGTCATCCGCGACCAGCACCAGGATTTTATCCAGGGTCAGGCCTTGCGACTGCGCTTTGGTTTCCTCACTGACATCTTCATCTACCGGCATAATCTCGGCATAGACTTTTTCAACATCGATAATCTGTACCAGCTTATTTTCAATTTCAGTTACAGCAGTCAGATAATGCGATTTACCGGCGCCTTGTGGTGGCGGTTTGATCTGCTCCCAGGTCAGGTTAACAATCTTGTCGACACTGGATACCAGAAACCCCTGCACACTGCGGTTGTACTCGGTGACAATCACAAAGGCATTCTCCGTTTTACCTATGCCCTTGCCAGTGGTGGCTTCCGCTAAATCCAGCACCATCACCGGTTCGCCACGCAAATGCGCAATACCTTTGACACAGGGATGAGATCCCGGCATCTCGGTCAATTGCGGGCACTGGATCACCTCGCGCACCTTAAACACGTTGATCCCGAATGGCTGCGGCCCATTAAGCCGGAACAGTAATAATTCGAAACGATTCTGCCCGGCCAGATTGGTTCTTTGGTTTACCGAATTTAACAGATTACTCATGCAAGGCTTCCCGGAAATAATAGCGACTCTGTCTAGTTATAGCAGGTTTCCGGCGTCTGTTTTGGATTTAGCGCAAGCTTTGCATTAACTTTTGCATTTTGTTGCGCTGCTGGCGTTAATGGCGCCAGTGCCTGCTGTAGATCGGCCAAAATATCATCAACATGCTCCAGGCCAACAGAGATCCGGATCAGTCCATCACTGATCCCGGCGGCGGCCCGCTCTTCTGCAGTATAGGGACTATGAGTCATCGAGGCCGGATGCTGAATTAACGATTCAGCATCGCCCAGACTGACCGCCAGGCTGAGCAAACGGCAACGATTGATCATCTCCCGGCTTTGCTCCAGACTAGCGTTGAGCTCAAACGCCAGCACGCCACCTGCGGCCTGCATCTGCGTACCAAGAAAGCGATAGCCCGGATGACCAGGCAGGCCCGGATAATGCACCACAGCCACTGCCGGGTGCGCCGCCAGATATTCGGCGACCTTTTGCGCATTACTGCAATGCCGCTCTAACCGTACCGATAAGGTTTTTAAACCACGGATAATCAGCCAGGCATCGTGTGGGCTGATAGTGGCGCCCATATCTTTTAGCGTCGTCAGTTTGATGGTGCGGATTTTCTCTTCATCCGAGACAATAATGCCGGCCACCACATCTCCATGACCATTCAGATATTTGGTCGCGCTGTGGATAATAATATCAGCGCCAAATTTCGCCGGCTGCTGTAATAGTGGCGTCAGGAAGGTATTATCAATCACCGAGAGGATATTATGTTGCCGGCACAGACCACATAAGAAAGCCAGATCCAATACCACCAAATGCGGGTTAATCGGCGTTTCGGCAAACAGCATTTTGGTATTAGGCTTAATGGCGGCAATCACAGCCGCATGGTCGGTCATATCAACAAAACTGACTTCAATACCATAGCGGGCAAACTGATGGCTAAACAACGCAAAGCTGCAGCCATAAATGGCTTTACTGGCAATCAGGTGATCGCCCTGTTGTAAAAACGCCAGTGTCGCGGCTGCCACGGCGCCCATACCGGTCGCCGTCGCTGCAGCATCTGCCATGCCTTCCAGTGCTGCCACTTTAAGCTCCAGCTCGCGGGTGGTCGGGTTACCTAAGCGGGTATAAATATAACCGTCCTGCTCGCCGGCGAAACGGGCTGCGCCCTGCTCGGCGTTGTCAAACACGAAGGTCGAGGTTTGGTAAATCGGTGTACTGAGCGCGCCATAGGGCTGTTTGGTTTTGCCGGCATGGATACACAGGGTTTCAGCATGTTTATTATTATTTTTCATAAGGGTGTTCTGCTAATGACTGCAACTCTCTTCAGCATTAACAGAAAACGCTAAAATGGGAAGCAAGCCAGACGGCTTGCTGTCTGAAGTAATAAAAACTCTGACCAGTGACTGCTGTCAGCTTTTGTTGGCAGTCGGCTCAGCCGGGCTAAAACGTCCAACCAGGGCTTTTGCCAGCTGTGCGGGCTGAATTTTCTGACTTTGCGCTAAGGGTAAAGGCCGTAATTGCGTCATGGCGATATTGCCCAGCCGCGCTACCAATAAACCGGCAACCACGCCCTGCCCGGCCCGGGCAGAGAGTTTTGCCGTTAATTCACTGCTCAACACATCCGCCGCCATGTCCAGCGCCAATTCTGAGCTACCGGCCCAAAGTAAGGTTGCTATCGCCTGCTTGATTAATACCAGACTACGTAACTGACCAACAGGTGCGCCGTAGAGCCTGGCCAGCTGGCGTAACATCCGGCTGCTGCGCCACAGCACCAGTAACATATCTGCCAGCGCGAACGGACTGATCGCCACAGCCAGACTGCTGTCGGTCGCACCGCGCCAGATCAGCTGTTGCGCCTGCCGATCCAAGGGTTGCAGCAGTTGCTGCTCGAATAAGGTCAGGATCTCGATGTCGCTGTGTTCAGGTTTGATCGCTGCACGCCAGTCAGCTATCGCAGTTTGCGTCAGCGCGTCCGGCGGCAAAGCGCGCAAAATGGCATCGCAAAGCGGTGAGGCCTCGCCAAACTGCACATTTGCCGCAATACGCTGCGCCTGTTGCTGCCACTGCTGATTACGTTGCAGTTGCCGCCACAAGCGCCACTCGCGGTAACACAGCACCAGCAGGATGGTCAGCATAGCGCCACTGAACAGACTTACCAGGGCACCAGCCAGCAGGCTTTGCTGCCAATGCTGTGTCAGCCAGGCAGTCCACTGCCAAAGCCCCAGTGAGATTAATGCCAGCAAGGCGAACAGTACCGCCAGCCATAACACACTGAACCGGCTGGAGGAGGAAGGCTCTGGCGGCGCCACGTCATCCAGCGGTAACAGCGGCTGGGGTTCTAACTGCTGACGGGCTTTCGGGAGCTCGACTGCTGCTATCTGCTCCTGGCTAAAATGCTGGGCCGACTTTAAGGGTTTCATCGTAGTTTGTCTCCGAGCAAAAATTCCAGCACATGATCCATCCGGACATGGGGTAAAGGTGAGGCGGCAGCCTGCGTTGCTGGCAATAAGGCAGGAAATTGAAACTGATGTTGCTGATACAAACTGGCCGGCGGGATCTGCGCCGGCACTTCGCCCGGATACAGGGTCACCGGCTCGCCCGTTGCCAGATCACGGCCACTGATACAAGGTTGGCGTTGCCCCTGCAGCTGCACAAAGCCGGCCTGACTGGCGCGCACAGCAGCGATCGCCATCGCCTCAGTAACCGCACTGGCATAGACGCTTTGTTTGATCGGTTGCTGCAACAACTGCTGCAGCAATAACGTCAGGGCCTTATGCTGATCCGGTGTCACATGATCCGCCTTACTGGCGGCAAACAATACCTTGCTGATCTGCGGCTGAAATAACCGGCTTAGCAAGCTGGCCGGGCCATAGCGAAAGCTTTGCATTATCAAGCCGAGCGCCTGCTGTAACTCCTGCACAGCACTGTAACCGGCATTTAATGCAGCCAGACAATCCACCAGCACCACCTGGCGGTCGAGCCTTGAAAAGTGCTGCCGGTAAAAAGGTTTGATCACATAATCACAGTAGCTTTGATAATGCTCGGTCAAGCGGCGCAACAGCGGCGAATCGGTTTCCAGTTGCTCCGGCAATAACGGAAACAGTTGTAGCATCGGCGCGCCGGCCAATTCGCCGGGGATCAGTAACCGACCGGGTTGCTGTAGATAACAACCGCTCTGCTGACTGTATTGCAGCAGCAGGCTGCGGTAACTCTCAGTCAGCTCTTGCAGTTGCACCTCAGACAAGCTCTGTAAATCACACTGCTGCAAAAGTGCTTTAAACGCCACACTGCTGGCCTGACGGTGTGGCTGTTGAAACAGTTGCCAGCAAAATGTTGACCATTGCCGGTAATCCTGCTGTAGCAGCGGCAAATCGAGCAGCCATTCTCCCGGGTAATCAATAATTTCCAGCTGCAGCTCGCTATGCTGTTGCAACCGTGATCGAATAGCGCCCTGCGGGCGGTAGCGCAAGCTAAGGTTAAGCTGGCTCCAGCCAGTGGTTGATGGTGGCCATTGCGCAGGTTCGGCGCTCAGATAGTGTAAATTCTGTTCATACGGAAAGCGGGGGATCGCCAGTGGCTGGTTTTGTGCCAGCCGGCCACCGAGATAACGCCCCTGCTGTAGCACGCTAAAAAAAGGCAGATGCGCTGTTTGGTCGCCGATAGTCAACTGATGCACCAGTGAACTGATAAAGGCGGTTTTGCCGGCACCGCTCAGCCCGGTAACGCCAAGCCGCAGGTGCCGGTCCAGAGTGCGATGGCCAAGTTGCCGGCCGTGATACTGAATACTTTCCAACCAACTCATGCGCAGTCCGACAGTCAGGGGTTACAGGTTATTAAATTCACGGTTCAGCTGAAAGCGGCTGGATGTGACATGCCGCTCCATATCCCGCAATTTCAGCTCCATGCTGTTAAACTGATGATTCAGGTGTTGCAACGCCTGACGTGGTGACTCACCTCGCTGCCAAACCCGGGTTTTTAACTCCACCGGCTTATTGGCATAATCCTGGCTAGCCTCAGTCGAGCCGGCGGCAAAAGCCGCTTTCGACTTTTTTTCCAGCACCACCCAGGCCGCGATGTAAAGCACCAGCACAATGCCACCACCGCCGAGGAAGAACGCCGAGACAGTAATGATCCGCACCAGCCACAATTCCCAGCCGAAGTAATCCGCGATACCGGCGCAGACCCCGGCGATTTTGCCGTTTTCGTCGTCCCGTAACAGTTCACGCTTTTTACTGACCATGCTGATTCCTCCATCTTGGGCTGTCGGCATCTAAAATGGCTTCCAGGGTTTTGATCCGCTCGGCCATTTTCTCAGCTCTGACGGTCAACTCGTTCAACTGGTTCAACTCAGCATCACTCAGGCCCTGTTTAATCTTATTTTTACTGCGGTAGTGCATAATCACCCACAGCGGTGCCACAAAGATCATAAACAGGATCAGTGGCACAAAAATAATCTCATGAATATCCATTCGTTAGTCCTTCAAAAAGGACGCCTGTACTCAGGCGTCTTTGTTCTGCATTTTGGCTTTCAGAGCAGCCAGTTCCTGGTCAATTTTGTCTTGCGCAGCCAGCTCAGCAAATTCGTCTTTTAACGATTTCTTACCTAAATCATAGGCTTCAACCTGAGCTTCCAGCGTATCAATTTTCTGCTCGTAACGCTCAAATTTGTACATCGCATCGTTAATTTTGTTGCTATCCAGTGTTTTCTTCACTTCCAGACGGTTAGCAACGGTCTGACGGCGCATTAACATGCTCTTTTGCCGTGCTTTGGCATCGGCCAGCTTTTCCTGTAACTGGGCGACTTCGTCCTGTAACTTGCTGATATGCTCATCCAGATTAGCAATGTCACGGGCAACTGCATCGGCTTGTTCGCTGGCTTTCTCCCGTTCAATCAGGGCAGAGCGTGCCAGATCGTCACGTTCCTTTGACAATGCCAGTTCGGCCTTCGCCTGCCAGTCTGCGGCTTCTTCCTGCAGCCGGTTGATCAGGCGTTGTAACTCTTTTTTCTCCGCGATGGTTTTCGCTGAAGAAGAGCGAACTTCGACCAGTGTATCTTCCATTTCCTGAATAATCAGGCGGACCATTTTCTCCGGATCTTCCGCTTTATCCAGTAAAGCGTTGATATTGGAGTTCACGATATCGGAGAAGCGTGAAAAAATACCCATAATAATTACCTCTGTTTAATGATGACTGACATCGACACCTTTTGTTATTCAGGTTTCTTGCCAACTTGCAAAATCAGATTAATCAATTGAAATTAAACATTATTTTTTATTTTAAAATTCAACTATCGCTTAGTCACGTTATGAAATACACTATTTATTAGTAATTTTCGCTAACTTATGGCTGCTCATGAATAGGAAGTTCCAACAAGATAACCTGCTAGGCCAGGCCAACAGTTTTTTAAACGTGCTGGATCAGGTGTCACAACTGGCGCCGCTGGATAAGCCGGTGCTGATCATTGGCGAGCGCGGTACCGGTAAAGAACTGATTGCCGCCCGTCTGCACTTTCTGTCGCAGCGCTGGGATCAACAATATCTTACGCTGAACTGTGCTGCCTTAAACGAAAATTTATTAGAAAGCGAACTGTTCGGGCATGAAGCCGGTGCCTTTACCGGCGCCAGTAAACGCCATGAGGGCCGCTTTGAGCGCGCCAATGGCGGCACCCTGTTTTTGGACGAATTGGCCAATACCCCGGCCATGGTGCAGGAAAAATTGCTGCGGGTTATTGAATATGGCGAATTTGAGCGGGTTGGTGGCAGCCGGCCGGTGCGGGTGGATGTGCGCTTGGTCTGCGCCACCAATGAAGATCTGCCCTCGATGGCAGAACAAGGCGAATTTCGGGCGGATTTACTGGACCGTCTGGCGTTTGATGTGATCACTCTGCCGCCGATGCGCGAGCGCCGGGAGGATATTCTGCTGCTGGCGGAGCACTTTGCGATCAATATGGCACGCGAGCTGGGGCTGGAGTTATTCAGCGGCTTTACTGAAAAAGCTAAGAAAACGCTGCTGGACTACGACTGGCCCGGTAATGTACGGGAGTTGAAAAACGTGGTTGAGCGCGCCGTATACCGCAACAATAATGGCTATGTGCCGGTACATACTATTCAGCTCGACCCCTTTGAATCAGCCTACCGGCCACAGAAAAGGATCAAAGCACCAGTGAGCCGGGTGCTATCTGAGCCGCTACCGCAGGCAACGCAGCCCCTGGCATCGGCCCTACAGCCCGGCACGGCGGCAGTACAAGGCGTTGCCGCAGAGTTTGATTTTTCCGGCAACCTGGATTTTAAAACGCTGTCGCAGGACTTTGAGGTGCGCTTAATTAAGCAAGCACTGGCAGCTTGTCAGTATAATCAGAAAAAAACCGCCGATGTGCTGGGACTGACCTATCATCAGCTCAGGGGTTATATGAAAAAATATCAGTTACTGGATAGTCAGCAGTGAAATATCTGTCTTGTTTAAGCCTGCTTTGTGTTGCCCTGCTCGGCGGCTGCAGCCGGGATCAGGGCCCGCTGCGTGAGGGCGGTTTAGTCTATTGCGCAGAGGGCTCACCGGAACATTTTAATCCACAACGGGTGACCTCTGGCACCACCATTGATATTATCAGCCAGCAACTGTACGACCGGCTGCTGGATATTGACCCGCAAAGTGGCGATCTGCTGCCGGCTCTGGCCAGCAGCTGGCAGCGCTCTGCCGACGGCAGAACCTATGAGTTTCAGCTAAGGCCCGATGTGCAGTTTCATCAGACACATTATTTTACCCCCAGCAGACCATTGCAGGCAGCCGATGTGGTCTTTACTTTTAATCGTATTTTACAGCCAGATCATCCCTTCCATGCTGTCGGTGGTGCTGTCTATCCCTATTTTCAGAGTGTTGACTGGACAGCTCTGGTAACCGAAGTGCGGGCAACAGGCCCGCTTACCGTGCAGTTTCAGCTTAGTCGGCCTGACAGCTCTTTCCTGTCTAATCTGGCTACGGATTTTGCCGCTATTCTGTCGGCTGAATATGCCGGGCAATTACTGGCCAGCGGCCGGCCGGCACAAATTGATAGTCTGCCGGTTGGTACAGGGCCGTTTTTCTTCCGCGAGTACCAAAAAGATGTTCTGGTACGCTTTTACCGGCATGCCAACTACTGGCGCGGTGAAGCGGCGATGGCACAGCTGGTATTTGATATAGTGCCGAATAACGCCCGACGAATGGCCAAGCTGTTAACCCATGAGTGCGACATTATTGCCTATCCGCGACTGGCCGAGCTGGCGCTGATCACCGAACGGCCTGATGTCCGGGTGCAGGAAAGCACCAGTATGAATGTCGGTTTCTGGGCCTTTAATACCCGTAAAGCGCCCTTTGACAACGTTAAGGTGCGCCAGGCGCTATCGCTGGCGATTAATCAACGGGCGATTTTGCAAGCCGTGTATTTTAATCAGGCCACCGCCGCCCGCTCCGTGCTGCCGCCGACTTCCTGGGCCTTTAACCCGCAAATTCCGTTGCATGAATATAACCCACAACGGGCACGCGAGCTGCTGGCCGAGGCCGGTTATGGCAATGGCTTTAATATGAACATCTGGGCGATGCCGGTACAACGTTTGTACAACCCCAATGCATTGAAAATGGCTGAATTGCTGCAGGCCGACCTGGCGCAGATCGGAGTTAACGCCAGCATTGTCAGCTACGAGTGGAATGCTTTCCGCCGCCGGCTCAGTCAGGGCGAGCATGATTCCGTATTGATTGGCTGGGCCGCGGACAATGCCGATCCGGACAACTTTTTCCGGCCACTGCTTAGCTGTGCCGCCGCAGACAGCGGCTCTAACCGTGCCCTGTGGTGCGATCCGGTCTTTGACCGCATGATTAATCAGGCGCTGCTAACCAGTGATCAGCAGCAAAGACGTAGTTACTACCTGGCAGCCCAACAATATCTGCATAACGAGCTCCCTCTGGTTGCTATGGCGCATTCGCAGCGGATCCAGGCACTGAACTCGCAGGTAGAGGGCGTCAGCATTAACCCCTATGGTGGTATTGCCTTATTTCAGGCCAGACGGGTGCAACCATGACCATTTACCTGCTGCGCCGGCTGTTTTTACTTGGCACCGTATTACTGGGTTTAAGTATTTTCGCCTTTAGCCTCGGCTACCTGTTTCCCGGCGAGCCATTGCAAAACTTCTCCGGTTTACGCTATCTGGATGACAGCACACGTGAACAGCTGACCCTGGCATACCGGCTCGACGGCTCCTATTTACAGCAGTATCTGGCTTTTATTCAGCGTCTCTGGCACGGCGATTGGGGACTCTCTCTCGCCAGCCAGCAACCGCTGTTAACTGAGATCAGGCAGGTATTACCGGCAACGTTGGAGCTAACCAGCTACGCCCTGCTGGTATCCTTTTTTGTCGGCATACCGCTTGGTATTCTGGCAGCAATCAAACCAGATGGTGTGATCGGTAAAGCGATCTCGGCTATCGCCATTACCGGCTATTCGCTGCCCATATTCTGGTGGGGGTTGTTGCTGATTATGGTATTTGCAGTGGGTCTGGGCTGGTTTCCATCCGGTGGCCGCCTTGGCGTGCTCTACGAGATCCCGCCGCAAACCGGTTTTATGCTGATCGATATTCTGTTGTCCGATGTCAGCTACCGCCAGGCGGCGCTGCAGGATGCCTTGCGGCATTTGCTTTTACCCACACTAGCGCTGGCGACCTTTCCAACCACTGTGATGATCCGCTTTGTGCGCGATGCGATGCTGGATGTCTGGGAGCAAAGCTATATTAAAACCGCAAAAGCCAAGGGGTTAAGCCGCTTGCAGGTGCTGTACCGCCATGGTCTGCGCAATGCCCTGTTACCGGTGATCCGGCAAATCGGCCTGCAGTTTAGCACCCTGATCACACTTGCCATGCTAACCGAAGTGATCTTCTCCTGGCCTGGTATTGGCCGCTGGCTGATCGACAGCATCTATCAGCGCAATTTCCCGGCGATCCAGGCCGGATTAATGATTATTTCGGTACTGGTGATTACGGTTAATATGCTGACCGAAATCCTGCATACGTTCTTTAACCCGCTGGCCAGGAAGCGTTAAGATGCAGAAGTTTCGCTTGTATTTTGAAGAAAATAACCGCTCCCCTCTGGTGCAGCTGTGGCGTGAATTTGCGCGCCAGCACAGTGCCCTGTTTGGTCTGGCCTTGTTTGCCGGTTTTTTGTTATTGAGTATTCTGGCACCGCTGCTGACACCGCATGACCCCTATCTGCAGGCCGACCATTTATTACTGTTACCGCCGTCCTGGTCAGAACAAGGTCTGGTACAGTATCCCTTTGGTACCGATGATTTAGGGCGGGATTTGCTGTCCAGAATGCTTAAGGGCACCACCTATACCTTCGGTCTGGCGCTGGTCACGGTACTGGGAGCCTTAATCGCCGGTCTGGCACTGGGCGCACTGGCAGGAATGAGCCGTGGCGTTAAATCAAGCTTTTTCAATCATTTACTTGATTTAATCCTGACCATCCCGTCGCTACTATTGGCGATTATTATTGTCGCGGTATTAGGCCCCGGCCTGGCGAACACCGCCTGGGCTGTTAGTCTGGCGCTACTGCCACAATTTGTGCACGGCATTCGTAATGCTATTGCTGAACAACTGAAGCAGGACTATGTTACCGCCTACCGGCTGGACGGCGCCAATAACTGGCAGGTCCTGACCCGGTTGGTAATCCCGAATATTTGGGAAAAAGTCACCATTATGTGTTCCATGGCCTTATCCACCGCCATTTTAGATATCGCGGCGCTGGGCTTTCTCAGCCTGGGCGCCCAGGCGCCAACGGCGGAATGGGGGGCGATGATCAATGACTCGCTGGATCTGATTTATCTGGCACCAGCCAGCGTTGCGATCCCAGGCTTATTGATTTTTACTGCTGTACTCTCCGTTAATCTGGTCGGCGATGGCCTGAAAATCGCGATGCAACGCAGGCGGGAAGGCTGATGCTACTACTGGATATCAAAAACCTGACCATAGAGCTGGAAACCCCGGATGGGTTGATCCGGGCTGTTGACCGGGTCAGTCTATCATTAAAAGAGGGCGAAACCCGTGGCCTGGTCGGTGAGTCCGGCTCGGGAAAAAGTCTGGTGGCCAAGGCCATTGTCGGCGTGTTAAACCGGCGCTGGCATGTGCATGCTGACCGTTTTAACTGGTTAGGGCAAGACTTACTCAGGATCAGCAGCGAGCAGCGGCGACAGATTATCGGCCGCGACATCGCCATGATTTATCAGGAGCCAAGCCGCAGCCTGGATCCGACCGCAGAAATCGGTGAGCAGCTGGAAGAGGCGATTCCAAGCCATCTGCTGGAGAGTCGTTGGTGGCAAAGACCCTTTGAGCGTAAAAAACGCGCTATTGCCCTACTGCACAAAGTCGGGATCCGCGATCACCAAAATGTGATGCAAAGTTATCCGTTTCAGTTATCAGAAGGGGTGTGTCAAAAAATTATGATCGCGATGGCGATTGCGAAAAACCCGAAACTATTAATTGCCGATGAACCCACCACGGCACTGGAGAGCACCACCCAGGCACAGCTATTTCGGTTACTGGCCAGTTTTAATCAGTTAAAAGGTATGGCAGTGCTGCTGATCAGTCATGAACTGGAAAGCGTTGCCCGTTATACCCAAAATTTAAGCGTCCTGTATTGCGGGCAGCTGGTTGAAAGTGGTGACACTGCCAGCTTGCTGCAACAGCCTTTGCATCCCTATACCGACGCCCTGATTAAAAGCGTACCGGAGTTTCAACCCGAGCTGGCCCCCAAAAGTCCGCTCTATGCCCTACATGGCAGCATTCCAACGTTACAGCATTTGCCTATCGGTTGTCGGCTCGGCCCCCGCTGTCCGAATGCCCGCAAGGAATGTGTAAAGACACCGCAGCAGGAACGCTTACAAAATCATTTTTTTAGCTGTCATTTTCCGCTGCTGGGTAAAGGTGATAAATGAGTAACTTACTCGAAGTTGAACAGCTGTCTAAAACCTACGTCAAGCATTTAGGTTTATTCCGGCGTAAACGGATCCAGGCGTTACACGATATCAGCTTTAGTTTGCAGTCTGGCAAAACCCTGGCAATAGTCGGCGAAACCGGCTCGGGTAAAAGTACCCTGGCGAAGTTACTGGTTGGGATCGAAAAACCGGATAGCGGGGTGATCCGCCTGGCTGGCGAGCCGGTGGAGATCAGCCATTATAAAAAATATAACCATGTGATCCGCTTTATTTTTCAGGATGCCAGTCAATCACTGAACCCATTGCAGAAAGTCGGTCAGATGCTGGAAGATGTACTGCGGTTCAGCACCATTCTCGACCCGACGCAACGCCGCACCAAGATCCGCCAGACACTGCGTCAGCTTGGTTTATTAGACGAACATGCGGAGTTTTATCCACATATGTTTTCCGGCGGGCAGCTACAACGGGTAGCACTGGCCAGAGCCTTGATCCTCGATCCCAAGTTGTTAATTCTTGATCAGGCCCTGTCGGCACTGGACCCATCCCTGCGCGCCCAAATCGTTAATCTGCTACTGGAATTACAGCAAAAAAACGATCTGGCCTATCTGCTGATTACCAATAACCTGCAGCTGGTACAGCATCTGAGTGATGATATGTTGGTATTATCAGAAGGCGAAACAACGGATTATGGCCCCACGGCCGAGGTTTTTCGTGCGCCGCGCCATGACTACACCCGTAAATTACTCAATAGCTTGCTCTAAAATACAGCTATAATTAGGGCGTGTTAACGTTTGCTGCAAAAACAAGCAGCAAACGTTAACACGCCCTACTACAACTCAGGGATAGTTGCGCTTGCAGGATACTTTATGCTTACAGCACTTTTAATTTTCAGCATCCAGACCATAACGCCGGCGCAAATGGCCACTAATATGCCACTGGATAATCAGGATGCCAGCCGACGGCAGATAGACTGTATTTTCCAGCGCATGCAACAGCCCTACCAGCTATTAAGCTTACCCTGGCTCAGAGCGCGGCAGGAAGTCCGGCTAAATCGCCTTGACGGCTATTTTAGCGCTATTCTGCTCAGCGAAATGGAACCCTTTGGCGAACTCTCAGCGCCGCTGTATCTGGAAAACTGGTACTGGATTGAACATCTTCAGTCGGTAAAACTGGCAGGTCAGGAAAAGGCGCTGGGGGCGGTGCGCGGCAGTCACCAGCAAAAATGGTTTCAACTGATGGCAGAAACCGTGACTACCGAAGTGAATACCGATGAGGAACTGGTCCGCCTGCTGCAATTAAAACGCGTGGACCGGATCCTGATGGACTTAGAAGCCTTTCAATTAAACGCTGAACGCCTGGGTTTGAATCAGAGCGACTACCAGCTAAGCTTTTTCCGTTATGTGCCGTTGGGTGTTTACTTCTCAAATCAGTTTTTGCAACTCAGACCACAGTTCCTCAGCCGCTTTAACGCCCTGATCGCGGGCTGCAGCCAACAGAGCTTTGCGCTCTCACCGCAGGAACAGCAGTTAATACTGCAGCGCTTTTTACCGCAGGCGCAGGCACTAAGCCGCCGTCAGGATGTGCAGCAGGCATTACTCGCTGCCAAGCAGCTGCTGTGGACCGAACAGCAGATCCTGCAACAGGATCAACAATGGATCGAAGAAGTGGAACTGGGTATCGCGACCCTGGCAAAGCAAATGTTACTTAGCCCGCTTTCCTTGCAACTGCAACAATTCCAGCAAAGCTCTGCTGGCCAGATTGCAGAAATTATCCTGATGGATGTGCAGGGCCGTAATGTCGCTATCAGTGAGATCACCTCAGATTTCTGGCAGGGTGATGAGGCGAAGTATCATCAAGTCTTCGGCACTAAGCAAAGCTACTTTTTGGATGAGGTACAGTTTGATGCCTCAACAGCCCGCTTTTTAACCCAACTCAGCATCCCGGTAATCGCCGCCGATGGCCGTCAGCTTGGCGTCCTTACTCTGGGGCTGGATGTTGAAACTAGTCTGCAATATTGCCAACTAAACGGTGATAGTATCGGCAGCTGCGACACTCAATAGCAAAGTGGGTGATAATCAAAAAAAAGCCCCGGATATCCGGGGCTTGTACTAGCTGAGATTTAAATATCGTCAGGTTGGGTAGTATTGCGAAGTTGACGGCTGATTTTCGCATCAGCCCGCAGTACTGCCAGTAACGCCTGATAATTTTGCTCTGCCTGCTGACGGGCAATAGCCTCCAACTGACCAGCATCCGGTACACTGCTGATCTCAGCGTCCGTTACTGCTAATACTGCGACCAGAGCCACATCACCATTGGCCAGTTGTACTGAATCCAGGCTGGTAGCGCCACTCTCTGGTCTTGGCATAGCAAACGCTTTGGCACGGATCTCAGTACCCAGAGCGCCACCAAAACGCGGGGTTGCCGGATGGTCATTAATGGTTACCGCAACCTGAGTTGCCAGACTGTCCAGATCCGTTTTCGCCGCAAGTAACTCAGCTGCATAGGCCGCGGTTAATCTGGCCAGCTCTTGCTGTTGTACCGCTGCTTCAACTTCTGGGCGTACTTCATCCAGTGGCAGGGTGCGGGCAACCTGATGCTCTTTCACCCGCACGACCAACACCTGATCCCGCGCCAGTTCAATCACATCACTGTTTAAACGCTCAGCAATAAAGGTCGGATTAAACAAGCGGCTTAATACGGCGGGCTGCGCCAATAAGGCAGGTGCAGTGTCGCGGCTAAATAAGCTCGTGTGCTGGACCTTCACGCCGATAGCTTCGGCTGCATCTTCCAGGTTATCCGGCTGTTCGAAAGCGGTTTGCGCCAGTCGCTGCTGCAGTTCGTAAAACAGTGCTGTTGCCTGATCGGCCTGTAACTGATTACGGATTTCGGTTGCCACCTCAGCCAGGGACTTGGTTGTCGCAGGGGTAAATTTACTGAGTTTAATAATATGATAACCAAACTCACTACGTACCACACCCGACAGCTCACCTTCAGCCGCCAATGCCATCGCCGCCGCTTCAAAAGCTGCATCCATCTGGCCGGCAACCAGCGGACCCAATTCACCGCCGTTTTGGGCTGAGAAGGTATCAGCTGAGTGCTGCTGCGCCAGGGCAGCGAAATCTGCGCCCGCTTTTAACTCAGCTAATAACGCTTGAGCCTGCTGCTCGATCGCACTGTCGTCCTGCTCGGTTTCCAACATGATATGCGCGACTTCGCGCCGCTCGGCGCTACCAAAGCGCGCCTGATTAGCCTGATAGTAGTCAGCCACCTGCTGCTCTGTCACTTCGATATCCGCTGCCAGAGCCGCTGCTGATAACTCCACATACTCAACCGCCACTTGCTCGGGCGTCATAAAACGCGCAATTTGCTGCTGATAATAGCTTTGTATTTGTTCTTCGCTCAGGTTTAACTGGCTACGGAAACGTTCAGCTGGTATCGTCAAATAGCGGATGTCGCGGGTTTGCTGTTGCAGCGCGAGCAATTGATTAATCTCACCGGCTAAACCAAACTCACTGCCCAGCAGACCTTGCATCAGCTGACTGCCTGACAGATCTTCGCGGATCAGTTCACGGAACTCGGCTGGTTGGTAGCCCGCTTGACGCAGAATGGCGATAAAACGGTCATTGTTAAAGACGCCATCGACCTGGAATTCCGGCAGATTCACCACCGCATCGCGCACCTGATCATCGCCAACCCGCAAACCCAAACGACGGGCAAACTGCTTTTGCAGGGTGTCGTCAATCAGCCGCTCTAACACTTCGCTACGAAAATTGGCCATATAACCCGGGTCAGCGGCCAGCATGTCGTACATTTCACCAAACTGCTGCTGCATCCGCGAGCGTTCACTTTGCAGTGCTTGCTCGAAGCGTGCCTGACTGATTTCTTCGCCGTTCACCACGGCGACTATCGCCTCACGGGGTGAGCTGAGGTAACCGCCGACGCCTGCCAATGCAAATGTCAGGATCACCAGGCCAAGAATGATCTTGGCGGTCATACCCTGTGAGCCTTCTCTGATTCGTTCTAACATCGTTGCGCTTTCTCTGTTATGTCGTGACACAAAAGTTGTGTTAAAAAAAAAGCGCATCTTAACAGATGCGCCTTTTTTATAGAAGCCTGAGCTAAGCTACCGGCTTGTGGAACTCCCCCGGCGCGCCGGACGGAAATTCTATTAGTTAACTGCGTCTTTTAACGCTTTACCCGGCTTGAAAGAAGGAATTTTCGCAGAAGCGATTTGGATAGTAGCGCCGGTTTGTGGGTTACGGCCAGTACGGGCTGCACGCTCACGTACGCTGTAAGTACCAAAACCAACTAAAGCTACTGAGTCGCCTTCCTTAAGAGCTTCGGTAACAGCGTCGATGAACGCGTCTAAAGCACGACCTGCTGCGGCCTTAGAGATATCTGCATTCGCAGCAATTTTGTCGATCAGTTGAGACTTGTTCACAATATCATCCCCTTCAATTGTTATTATTTTCTACAACTACAAGCTATTAGGTTTAATCCTTGCCTGCTTGTTATAACAAGCAAAGGCATTGCTTGCAAGCAGCAGAAACATTAAAACTAATCTTTTTTGGCTTAGGCTGTAGCCCTTGCAACACAAGGGCTTAGCCGAAACTGTCCATAACTTAGCACAGCCAACGGGAATGAAAAGCCCCTAAACCGGATTTTTTTCGGTTTTTTTGCTTTTTGCTGCATTTTTTGCCGTATTTGGCACTGTTACCCGTGCCAAAGGCTCTTGCAATGCGGCTTCCAGCACCTCTTCAATCCATTTTACCGGCGTGATTTGCAACGCACTTTTCACGTTTTCCGGAATTTCTTTCAGGTCGCGGACATTATCAAAAGGTATTAATACCCGCTTGATGCCGCCTCGATGTGCGGCCAGTAACTTCTCTTTTAAGCCACCAATCGGTAACACTTCACCGCGCAGCGTAATTTCACCGGTCATGGCCACATCAGCCCGTACCGGATTACCGGTTAAACTGGAGACCAGGGCGGTGACCATCGCAATACCAGCACTTGGGCCATCTTTTGGCGTCGCCCCTTCCGGCACATGCACATGGATATCGCGTTTCTCGTAAAAATCTTCGTTTATCCGCAGCCCCTCGGCGCGGCTACGCACCACCGTCATCGCCGCCTGAATGGATTCTTTCATCACATCACCGAGCGAGCCGGTATAGGTCAGTTTGCCTTTACCCACTACTGCCGCAGCTTCAATGGTCAGTAAGTCGCCGCCAACTTCAGTCCAGGCCAGGCCGGTAACCTGACCAATGCGATTACTGTCTTCCGCTTTCCCATAGTCAAAGCGATGTACACCTAAAAACTCTTCCAGGTTAGCGTCGTTAATCACCACCTGCTTTAAGCCTTTATTCAGCAGGATCTGCTTTACCGCCTTACGACACAGTTTTGAGATTTCCCGCTCTAAGCTGCGCACCCCGGCTTCACGGGTGTAGTAACGGATAATGCCGATAATGGCGCTATCCTCAATCAACACTTCGGATGGCTTCAAGCCATTGCGACTAACCTGTTTTGGTACCAAGTGCTGTTTGGCGATATTCAGCTTTTCATCCTCGGTGTAACCAGACAGCCGGATCACTTCCATCCGGTCCAGCAGGGCCGGTGGAATATTCAGGCTGTTAGAGGTGGCGAAAAACATCACATCAGACAGATCGTAGTCAACTTCCAGGTAATGATCGCTAAAGGCGCCATTCTGCTCCGGATCCAGTACCTCTAACAGCGCCGCTGCCGGATCACCGCGAAAATCCGATGCCATCTTGTCAATTTCATCCAGCAGGAACAGTGGGTTACGCACCCCGACCTTTGCCATCTTCTGGATGATCTTACCCGGCATCGAGCCTATATAAGTACGGCGATGACCACGGATTTCTGCTTCATCCCGCACGCCGCCTAAGGCCATCCGCACGTATTTGCGGCCGGTTGCCTTGGCAACAGATTGCCCAAGCGAAGTCTTACCGACACCCGGCGGACCAACTAAACATAGAATCGGCCCTTTTAACTTGTTCACCCGCTGCTGCACTGCCAGATATTCCATAATGCGCTCTTTGACCTTTTCCAGGCCATAGTGATCAGCATTCAGGATTTGCTCAGCGGCAGCCAAGTTTTTCTTCACCTTAGAGCGTGTCTGCCACGGCACCTGAGTTAACCAGTCGATATAGCTGCGCACCACTGTAGCCTCTGCCGACATCGGTGACATCATTTTCAGCTTTTGCAGCTCAGCCTTAGCCTTGGCTTCTGCTTCAGCCGGCATTTTCGCCTCAGCAATTTTTTTCGACAGGGTTTCAAACTCATCCGGCGCGTCTTCCAGCTCACCTAGCTCGCGCTGGATTGCTTTCATTTGTTCGTTCAGATAGTACTCGCGCTGGCTTTTCTCCATCTGCTTTTTCACCCGGCTGCGGATGCGGCGCTCGACCTGCAGAATATCGATCTCGCTCTCCATCATCGCCATCAGATACTCCAGCCGTTCGGTCACGTCCGTCAGCTCCAGTACCTTTTGCTTATCTTCGACTTTCAGCGGCATATGCGCCGCCATCGTATCAGCCAGACGAGCGGCATCATCGATACCACTTAGCGCAGTGAGTACCTCAGGCGGGATCTTTTTATTTAGCTTGATATAGCCTTCAAACTGGTTAATTGCCGAACGCAGGAATACTTCCTGCTCACGGCTATCGATGTCCTGAGTTGGCACCAGCTCGACAAAGGCCGCAAAGCTGTCTTTGGTCTCAGTAAATTTACTCAGTTTTGCGCGCTTACCGCCTTCAACTAACACCTTCACGGTGCCATCCGGTAGTTTTAACAGTTGCAGAATAGTGGCAACGGTACCGATCTGATACAAATCTTTTTCGGTAGGATCATCCAGAGTGGCGTCTTTTTGTGCCACTAAAAAGATCTGCTTATCATTGTCCATCGCCGCATCTAAACACTTAATAGACTTCGCCCGGCCAACAAAAAGTGGGATCACCATATGCGGGTAAACAACGACATCCCGCAATGCCAATACCGGCATATGCAAGGTTTCTTGGTGTTCTGTGGTCATGAAATAGCTCTCGAAATTAATTACTGCAGGCGATATAAGCCAGTATATGGGGCTTTTTCCGGAAACTTCAATTCATCAGATAAAAAAGGAGCTTTGCAGCTCCCTTTTTTAATGCGATTCGGCTACCGCCGGCTCACTGCTCTCGTAGATAAGTATGGGCTGACTCTCACCGCGGATCACTGTCTCGTCGATAACAACCTTGCTGACATCCTGCATCGACGGTAATTCGTACATGGTATCCAGCAACACGCCTTCGACGATAGAGCGTAGACCCCGGGCACCGGTTTTGCGATCCATGGCTTTTTGCGCGATGGCTTTTAAGGCATCATCGCGAAACTCCAGATCGACCTCTTCCATCGCGAACAAGGCAGCAAACTGCTTGATCAGCGCATTCTTTGGCTGACTCAGGATCTGCATCAGCGCATCCAGGTCCAGCTCGGTCAATGTAGCAACTACCGGCAGACGGCCAATAAATTCCGGGATCAGGCCGTATTTCACTAAGTCTTCCGGTTCTACATCGCGGAAGCTTTCGGTCAGGCTGCGGCTACTTTCTTTGCTTTTCACTTCAGCGCCAAAACCAATACCTGAGCCTTTCGCCATCCGCTGTTCAATAACTTTGTCCAGGCCAGCGAAGGCGCCACCACAGATAAACAGGATCTTTGAGGTATCAACCTGCAAAAACTCCTGCTGTGGGTGCTTACGACCACCTTGTGGTGGTACCGAAGCAATGGTGCCTTCAATCAGCTTTAACAGCGCCTGCTGTACACCCTCACCGGACACATCACGGGTAATAGACGGGTTATCAGACTTGCGTGAGATCTTGTCGATTTCATCGATATAGACAATACCGCGCTGCGCTTTTTCGACGTCGTAATCGCATTTTTGCAGCAGTTTCTGAATGATATTTTCCACGTCTTCACCAACATAACCAGCTTCGGTTAATGTGGTGGCGTCGGCCATGGTAAAAGGCACATCCAGTAAACGCGCCAGGGTTTCAGCCAGCAGCGTTTTACCGCTACCGGTAGGACCGATCAACATAATATTACTCTTACCCAGTTCCACATCCTGCTTTTGCTGGATGCTACGCAGGCGTTTGTAGTGGTTATAGACCGCTACCGCCAGAACTTTCTTCGCATGCTCCTGACCGATCACATAATCGTCCAGATGTTTGCGGATCTCGCGCGGCGTCGGCAACTTTTCGGTATCACGCTTCGGCGAGATATCTTTAATCTCTTCCCGAATGATATCGTTGCATAGGTCAACGCATTCATCACAAATATAAACTTGTGGCCCTGCGATCAACTTACGCACTTCATGCTGTGATTTGCCACAAAAAGAGCAGTATAGTAATTTGCCGCTCTTATCGCCGTCAGTGCGGTGATCAGACATGTAACTACCTCTTGTTCAACCAGCCGGGCCAAAACCCGGCCTGCTTTAAATTATTTCGCATCCCGCTGCGTTAATATGGCATCGATCAGGCCATAATCCAAGGCTTGCTGCGCGCTTAAGAAGTTATCGCGCTCTGTATCCTTGCACACTTGCTCATAGCTCTTGCCTGAGTGTTCCGCCATTAAGCGGTTTAGCTTCTCTTTAATACTTAAAATCTCCCGGGCATGGATCTCAAAATCCGTTGCCTGGCCCTGGAAGCCCCCTAACGGCTGGTGAATCATCACCCGGGCATTCGGTAAACAGTAACGTTTACCCTTGGTACCACCGGATAACAGGAAAGCGCCCATACTGGCTGCCTGACCAACACACACAGTAGCGATATCCGGCTTGATATAACGCATCGTATCATAAATCGATAAACCCGCCGTGACCGAACCGCCCGGTGAATTGATATAAATATAGATGTCTTTTTCCGGATTTTCAGATTCAAGGAACAATAATTGGGCGACAATCAGATTCGCCATATGGTCTTCAACCTGACCAGTCAGGAATATTACCCGCTCTTTTAACAGACGCGAGTAAATATCAAAAGAGCGTTCACCCTTGGCGGTTTGTTCAATGACGATGGGTACTAAGGCGTTGACAATCTCATTCATGTCACGAGACATTGGCATAATCTGGGATCCCTTCTCTTAAAGCTGTAAGGTGTCGAAAATAGCGGTGCCGCAAAATAAAATGGCCCGAACAGGTGTCCGAGCCATTAAAACCGTGCCAGCCTAAGAAGTCAATCTTAGTTAGCAGCCTTCGGGTTCATAATCTCATCGAAAGCAGCAGCTTGTTCAGTTACTTTAGCAGATGCCAGCACTACATCAATCGCCTGCTCTTCTAAAGCCACGTTACGCATACTTTGCATCAGCTCTTTGTTGCCTTTGTAGTACGCCACGACTTCAGCCGGATCTTCGTAGGCAGACGCCACGTTATCGATCAGCTCTTGTACCTTAGCTTCGTCAACTTTCAGGCTATTGGTCTTGATGATTTCGCCCAGTAACAGACCGACTTTAACGCGATCTTTCGCCTGCTCTTCGAACAGAGAAGCTGGCAGCTCTGGTAATTGCTTCGGATTTACATTCTGACCAAAACGCTGCATCGCTTGCTGACGCAGTACGTCAACTTCGCTGGCGATCAGGGCTTTTGGTACTTCAACTTCGTTAGTTGCCAGTAAGCCTTTGATTACCTGCTCTTTCACTTTACCTTTAATGGTTTGCTTCAGCTCGCGTTCCATGTTCTTGCGCACTTCAGCTTTCAGTGCGTCAACAGTGGCTTCAGTTAAACCAAACAGCGCTGCGAACTCGTCGTTCAGCTCAGGCAATACTTGCTGCTCAACTTTGTTTACAGTTACAGCGAAGCTGGCGGCTTTACCTTTCAGGTTTTCAGCGTGGTACTCTTCCGGGAAAGTCACGTTAACCGTTACCGCTTCACCGGCTTTTTTGCCGATGATGTCATCTTCAAAGCCAGGAATCATCCGGCCCTGACCTAACTCCAGTACGAAGTTAGAGGCTTTGCCACCTTCAAACTCTTCGCCGTCGATAGAACCAACGAAATCGATGGTGACGCGATCACCTGCAGCAGCAGCGGCGTCAGAGGCTTCCCACTTGGCGTGTTGCTTGCGCAGCGTTTCCAGCATCTTGCTCAGATCGTCTTCAGAGATCTCAACCACTGGCTTAGTCACTTCCACTTTATCCAGTGCAGCAACAGTCACTTCCGGATACACTTCGAAGGTGGCAGTGAAAGCCAAATCTTTACCGCTTTCCAGCGCTTCTGGTGCAAAGGTTGGCGCGCCAGCTGGGGTTAATTTGTGTTCGATAATGGCTTCGTAAAAAGCGCGCTGCATTTGCTCAGACGCCACTTCCTGCAGTACCGCCAGGCCAAAACGTTTTTGGATGATTGAAATAGGCGCTTTACCAGGACGGAAACCATCGATACGCTGACGTTTTGCCACGTCACGTAAACGGTTCTTCACTTCGTTATCTAATGTAGCTGCCGGCACAGTAATATTTACACGGCGCTCTAAACCCTGGGTGGTTTCAACAGAAACTTGCATCGTTTTACCTCAAATTCAATGTCAGGCGCCTTGGATACGCCGTACTGTCTTGGCCGGGTGTCGACAAACTTAGGATGAACCTGACCTGTTAATAATTGGACGCGGCATTATAGCGGGCTAGAAGCCGCGAGTCGAGCCCTTCAATTTACTGTATTTAAGTGTTTGTAAGAAATAATAAAAAACGGACTTTCGTTAAACGAAAAGCCCGTTCTTTCTGCATTTTTTGCGACAAAAAGTCAGATTTACTTCGGCCAGTTAACTGCGGGTTTGTCCCTCACCCTGTACCACAAATTTTTCAGTAGTCAGGGCTTCCAGCCCCATCGGGCCATAGGCATGTAATTTACTGGTAGAAATGCCAATCTCTGCGCCCAGCCCCAGCTCACCACCATCAGAAAAACGCGACGACGCATTATGCATGACCACGGCCGTATCTACACTGGCGAGGAAGCGGTCAGCTGCGGCCTGATCAGCGGTGCAAATTACTTCAGTATGCTGACTGCCAAACTGATCAATATGCGCCAAAGCAGCAGCCAAATCATCCACTACCCGCACCGCAATTTCCGGAGCCAGATACTCCTGACCAAATTCGTCATCGGCAATCGGCGAAGCGCCATTAAAGTACGGCAAACTGCGCTGACAAGCATGCACCTTGACCTGATGTTCGGCCAGTGCCTGCGCAGCCAATGGTAAAAAGTCGGCCGCGACCGCCTGATGCACTAACAAGCCCTCCAGCGCGTTACAGACGCCGGGACGCTGTACTTTACCGTTTAGCAGTAGCTTAAGCGCCATAGCCGGATCAGCTGCCTTATCAACATACAGATGGCAGACACCTTTAAAATGCTGGATCACCGGAATCCGGCTCTGCTCGGTGACAAAGCGGATCAGGCCCTCGCCACCGCGTGGGATCACTAAGTCGATATACTCTTCCTGCTTTAATAAGGCTAACAGCAGGTTACGATCCGGATCCGGTACTATCGTCAGTACCTCAGGCGGCAACTGATGCTCGGTTAATGCCTGACGCATCGCACTGGCAATCGCCAGACTGGTTTTAATCGCCTCGCGGCCACAACGCAGGATCACCGCATTACCGGCTTTAAAGCACAAGGCCCCGGCATCGGCCGTAACATTCGGTCGGGCTTCGTAAATCATACAAATTACGCCCAGCGGAATACGGCGCTTACTAATCTTAATGCCATTTGGCCGCTGCTCGATAAAGCGGCTTTGCCCGACCGGGTCCGGCAACTGAATAATTTGCTCAATGGCCGCCGCCATGGCTTCAATACGTTCTGCGGTCAAGGTCAGACGGTCCAGCATGGCTGCACTGGTGCCATTCGCGGCCGCTTCGGCAACTTCAGCCCGGTTTTCTGCCAGAATGGCAGGCGTAGCCAGGCGGATCTTGTCAGCAAAAGCTTGTAATACCGTATTTTTTTCAGCGGTGCTCAAGGTCGCAACCGCTTTGGCGGCCTGAGCGGCACCGGCGGCTAAACTGGCCGCAACATCGCTAGTCATAATTTCTCCAGTAACATCATTTCACTGCGGTGGATCACCGCATTACTGCCATTGGGGCAAAAACCCAGGCAAGAGGCAATTTTTTCACTGTGCTGGCCTTTAATCGAAAACAACTGGCTGGCACTAAAGCGGCTGACACCTTTAGCTATCGAGCGCTTGCTAACCGAACAACGCACAATCACCGCATCGCCTGGCGCAAAGTCACCTTTTACCTGCACTATACCACTGCTCAATAATGAGGCGCCATGGCTACACAGCGCGTTAACACAGCCATCATCGACCCAAATTTCGCCTTTGGCACGCAGGGTATGTCTAACCCAATGTTTTTTAGCCGGTAAGGGTATTTTCTGACCATAGAAAATAGTGCCCGGATTGTTACCCGCTAAAAGACACTGAAAGGTTGCTGCCTGATGACCATCGACAATCAGGGTATCCACCCCCTGGGCGGTGGCCTTTTCTGCCGCTTCAATTTTGGTGCGCATACCGCCGGTACCGACCCGTGAACTGGCACCACCTGCCAGCGCATAAATCTCCGGGGTAATTTGTCTGACTTCCGGGATCAATTTAGCAGTAGGATCTTTATTTGGATCTGCGGTATATAAACCATTGACATCTGAGCAAATAATTAAGGCATCAGCCTGAATTACACTGGCGACCATCGCAGCCAGGTTATCGTTATCACCGACTTTCAGCTCATCAGTAGCGATAGTATCGTTCTCATTGACGATCGGTAACACACCGTGGTCTAACAGCCGCTTCAGGGTGTTTTTAACATTAATGTGCCGCACCCGATCACTGAGATCGCCATGGGTCAGTAACACCTGCGCACAGGGGAAATCGAAGCAACGGCTCCAGAAATTCATCATTTCGGTTTGGCCAACAGCAGCCATAGCCCGCTTTAACGCGATTGGTACCCGCTGATGTTGAAACTGAAAATGATGGCGACCGGCAGCGACGCTACCTGAAGAAACCAGGATCACTTCCCGGTTAAGTTGACGACATTGTTGAATAAATTCGGCAATAGGACGCAAATATCTTTCGCTGCATCCATCTTGATCCGGCGCAATCAGGGCACTGCCGACTTTCAGTACTACCCTGCGCCAGGATGGCTTAAGCATAACTCCTCCATTGGTTGTTCCGCCGGCTATTCTAGCAAAAACTGTAACCCGGCACCACCTTGGTTACAATTTGCATCGCGTTCACGTTTTAATATAAGCATTATTATTCATAAATTTAGCATCAAACCACAAAATCTTTGCTGTTTTAATAGACGATAGAAATAGCGAAAAACTGTAATTAAATTACAAATTTAGTGGCTGTGCTGCGGCTTGAGTGCCGCGTGGGATCGGTGGGCAGCTTAGTCAGGTATCAATTTGCGAAATGTTGGGTATAGCGGTGTGGAGTGAGTTGCAGCATTGAGTCACTAAAGTGCTCGGTCAGACTTTCGTTTTGTTTGACCATGCAGCGTCCAGATCAATGCAACGCCCTTAGCTGGGTAGTAATTTTCTCCACCGGCTTCAAGGATCACGTCCCTGTGCCCTTTCAGCCTCCGCAGCATCCCTGCTGCTGTTACGAAAATTCTACCGCAGCCAAGGGCTAAACGAACATCGTTGAGTCATGACGACTCGCAAAAAGTGAACTAGGCGGTAAACGCAGAGTACACTTTTCTGGGGACGTCTTTCGCATGGATGCGAAAGGGGAGCCCCCAGGGATGGGTTCACGGCGTGCCCCAGGAAAGTTGTACGTCGCGTTTGGCCGCCGGATGCACTGCTCCAGACGCTGAATAACGAAATTTGGATTTCACAGAACGCAATATATTAGATTGGAATATCTAGACGATGGAGCTGAACTGTAAGTGATTTTTAACGTGAATAATGCGGGAAAATAAAGTGGTCGGTGATGCAGGATTTGAACCTGCGACCCCTTGGACCCAAACCAAGTGCGCTACCAAGCTGCGCCAATCACCGACTTAAAGGGGGATGGGGTGGATGATGGGGCTCGAACCCACGACAACCGGAATCACAATCCGGGGCTCTACCAACTGAGCTACAACCACCACATTTTAGAAACTTTTCGCCAAATGGCGCGCCCGATAGGATTCGAACCTATGACCCACGGCTTAGAAGGCCGTTGCTCTATCCAACTGAGCTACGGGCGCATAATGTACGCCTATCTGGGATATTTGTGCTTTTTAAATTGGTCGGTGATGCAGGATTTGAACCTGCGACCCCTTGGACCCAAACCAAGTGCGCTACCAAGCTGCGCCAATCACCGACTATGCTGCACTGCTGCAACGGGGCGGAATATTAACGCCCGCGACCTGTAGCGTCAAACTATTTTTTGCTAATTTCAGCCGATTGGCGATTATTTGAACCTAAAGCGAGAAAAAGCGGCGGTTGCCGATCAAGGATGGCAGAAAACTGGCTGCTGTGCGAAAATACTGCTTTCAAAACTGGCGGGAAATCAGCAGGCATGACAGCACAAATTATTGATGGTAAAGCCGTTGCCCAGGCAACAAAAGATAAGGTCGCAGCACAGGTTCGGGCACGGGTTGCCGCCGGTAAGCGTGCACCAGGTCTGGCAGTGGTGTTAGTCGGCCTGGATCCGGCGTCACAGGTATACGTCGGCAGCAAGCGTAAAGCCTGCGAAGAAGTGGGTTTTCACTCGGTGTCCTATGATTTGCCGGCAGATACCAGCCAACAGCAATTATTCGATTTAATTGATCAGTTAAATCACGACCAAAGCGTCGATGGTATCCTGGTTCAATTGCCCCTGCCTGCCGGTTTAGATGCCTCAGCCATTTTAGAGCGGATTGACCCCAGAAAAGATGTTGATGGTTTTCATCCCTATAATATCGGCCGCCTGGCACAGCGGATGCCGGCACTGCGTCCCTGCACACCGAAAGGCATTATGACCCTGCTGCACAGCACTGGAGTCAATATCAAAGGTATGGATGCGGTGGTCGTTGGTGCATCAAATATCGTGGGCCGGCCGATGGCGCTGGAGCTGTTGCTGGCTGGCTGTACCACTACCGTATGCCATAAATTTACTAGAAATCTGGAGCAGCAGGTACGGCGCGCCGATTTACTGGTGGTGGCGGTCGGCCGGCCGGAGTTTATTCCGGGTGACTGGGTTAAACCTGGTGCTTTAGTAGTCGACGTCGGTATCAACCGTCTGGATAGTGGTAAACTGGTAGGCGATGTCGACTATGCCAATGCGGTTAAGCATGCCCGCTATATCACACCGGTACCGGGTGGTGTCGGCCCAATGACCGTTGCCAGCCTGATTGAAAATACTCTGGAAGCCTGTGAGCTCTATCACGACGCCAGCTAAGCTGCATTAATTTATCAAGCCAATAAAAAAACCGCAGTAAAGCGGTTTTTTTATTGGCTGTGGCGACAGGCTTTAAGCTTTACGCCAACTGGTGACACCGTTTTTATCTTCCAGCACTATCCCCAGTGCTGTCAGCTCGGCGCGGGCTGCATCGGCTGCCGCCCAATCTTTCGCAGCACGGGCGGCATTACGTTTCGCTATTAAGGCTTCGATTTGCCCTACTTCGTCATCCGAAGCGCCGGATTTTAAGAAGGCTTCGGCATCACCCTGTAAAATCCCCAGCACGCCCGCCAGAGTTTGTAACACCGCAGCCAACTCAGCGGCTTTGGCCGGCTCAGTGGTTTTAAAACGGTTTACTTCCCGCGCCAATTCAAATAACACCGGTAAGGCTTCCGGGGTATTAAAATCATCATCCATCGCCGCTTTAAAGCGTGCGACATAGTCATTATTTAAATCGACCTGAGTTGCCGGCGTAATATCACGCAGCGCATTATATAACCGTCCCAGCGCCGCATGTGCCTGCTCTAGATTCTCTTTTGAGTAATTCAGCTGACTTCGGTACTGGCTGGATAATAAGAAGTAACGTACCGCCTCGGCATTGTACTGCGCCAGCACTTCTTTGACGGTAAAGAAATTACCCAGCGATTTGGACATCTTCTCTTTATCAACCTGCACCATACCGGTATGGATCCAGGTATTAACGTATTTATGGCCATGGGCACAGGTCGACTGGGCAATCTCATTTTCGTGATGCGGAAACTGTAAGTCTGAACCGCCACCATGAATATCAAAATGCGCGCCTAAATGTTTGGCACTCATGGCCGAACACTCGATATGCCAGCCTGGTCGGCCATTGCCCCACGGTGATTGCCAGTACGGCTCACCCGGCTTGGCCGTTTTCCACAACACAAAGTCCAGTGGATCGTCTTTGCTATCCGAGACTTCTACCCGGGCACCGGCTTGCAACATCTCCAGATTTTGCTGGCTCAATTCGCCATAGGCGTCATATTTGCTGACATCAAACAGCACGTCACCGTCTTTGGCGATATAGGCATAACCTTTATCCAGCAGCTGCTGCACCATCAGGATAATCTCCTGCATATGGCCGGTCACGGTGGGTTCAATATCCGCCGGTAATAAGCCTAGCGCCTTAAAGTCGGCATGCATAGCCTGAGTAAAACGGGCCGTTAAGGCATCACAGCTTTCACCATTTTCTGCCGCACGTTTAATGATTTTATCGTCAACATCAGTGATGTTGCGCACATAGGTCACATCGTAGCCACAAAAGCGTAAATAACGGTTAATCACATCGAAAGCGACATAGGTACGGGCATGGCCAACATGACAGTAATCGTAGATGGTAATACCGCAGACATATAAGCCCACTTTGCCCGGCGTAATAGGGGTAAAGACTTCTTTTTGACGGCTTAAGGTGTTGTAAATCTGCAGCATGCTTTCCTCGTAATTGCTGGCCCGATAAAAAGGGAGCTAGTGTAACATTGCCGGACAAGGCCCGCTATCCTTGCTTTGTTTATCACGGCGGCTGCGCTAGAATAGACGCACTTTAACCTGACAGGACCCGATACTATGGTTAGCTTACATACCAATTTTGGCGTAATTAAACTGCAACTGTTCGCCGACAAGGCCCCTGCTACTGTTGAAAACTTTTTAAGCTATGTAAAAGATGGCTTTTTCGACGGTACCATTTTTCACCGGATCATTGACGGCTTTATGATCCAGGGCGGCGGTTTTACCCCGGATATGGATCAAAAAGACACCAAGAAACCCATTAAAAACGAAGCCAATAACAAGGTTTCGAATAAAAAAGGCACTATTGCGATGGCCCGTACCAGCGATCCACACTCGGCCACCTGCCAGTTCTTTATCAATGTTGCCGATAACAACTTCCTCGATTTCAGCTCAGAGAGCTCGCAAGGCTGGGGTTACTGTGTATTTGGTGAAGTGATCGAAGGTATGGATGTAATTGATAAAATCCGTAAAGTGCGTACCGGTCGTTTTGCCGGCCATGCCGATGTACCAGTAGAGCCGGTCGTGATCGAGCGCGCTGAGCTGCATAGCGCTTAAGCGGCATTACGCTGATGGCGTATACGCTTTTTATTGCCGATCTTCATCTGGCAGCAGACAGGCCTGATATTACTCAGGCCTTTTTGCACTTCCTCGCTACTGAAACGCAGCAAGCCGATGCGCTCTATATTCTGGGTGATTTATTTGAAGTCTGGATTGGTGATGACAATCCGGAACCATTACTGGCAGAGGTCGCAGCGGCACTGCAGTCGGTCAGTAAGCAGATGCCGGTATTCTTTATTCACGGCAACCGTGATTTTCTGTTAAAACAGCGCTACGCCAAACAGGCCGGCATCACCCTATTGCCGCCACAGCAGGTGATTGATCTTTACGGTACCCCTACGCTGATTATGCATGGTGATAGCCTCTGCACCCTGGATTTAGCCTATCAGAAATTCCGCCGCTGGTGGAATCAGCCCTGGTGGCAGAGGCTGATGTTGTCGTTACCACTTAGCATACGACAGCGGATTGCCCGTAAAGCCCGCGAAAAAAGTGCTAAAGCGAAAGCGCAATATATGCGACAAGATGCCGCCAGTATTATGGACGTGACACCAGAAGAAGTGCCAAAAGTGATGGCGCAATTTGGTGTGCAAAAACTGATCCATGGTCATACCCACAGACCTGCAGTACATCAGCTGCACGTTAATGGCCTGCTTGCTGAGCGTTATGTGCTGGGTGACTGGTATACGCAAAGCAGCTATCTGAAAGTCACTGCCGAACAGTGGCAACTGGTATTTGATCCGTTGCCCGCGATCTCCTGACTAGTATCAGGCGATCGCCTGCTCGCTTGCTACGGGTACCCCACTATGAAACTTAAAATCAGCATCCGGGCTTAAAATCAGCTCGGCTTCAACTTCGGCAAAAAACGCCACCCGCGCGCTGATATCGCTACCGGCAATCTGCTGTGCCAGACTCAGATAATCCTGATAATGACGCGCTTCCGAACGCAGTAGCGAAATATAAAAATCACCAATTGCACTAGGCAATAAAGGCGCTAAGCGGGCGAAACGCTCACAGGAACGCGCTTCGATAAAGGCACCACAAATCAGTTTGTCGACCAGCGCATTTGGCTCAAAAGTACTGACGTGCCTGAGCAAACCTTTGGCGTAACGGCTGGAGGTGATCTTGTCGTAGTGCACACCAAACTGCTGCATCATTTCCAGCACCTGATAAAAATGGTGTAGCTCTTCTTTAATCAGCAACACCATCTTATCGATCAGTTCCTGACCGTAAGCCGAACTGGCTTTGGGTAGCATCGACTTTTTCAGCTTATGCTCAGCCAGTTGCTGCCAGTCACCGTGCTGGCGATAGGTGAAGTCCTCATATGGCTTTAACCATTGCAGCAAAGCTTCAGCGCTTTGCTCATCTACCGCATAGCGACGAATTAAAAACATCGCAGATTGCGCCGCCTTTAACTCACAGATCAGATGATCCGTCAGCAATACCGGTAAAGACTCGGGCTTCGCCGCTTGCGCCAACCAGGCATCAGGAGTAACACAGCCAAGAAACTGCTGGATCGGTGCCAACAGCTGTTGATATTCGCAACTTTGCATCAGATAACCGCTCTAAAAATCAGCGGCAAAGTATACCGAATCGGCTACAGCGCCGCCAGCAGCTTCCGCTAGCTTGCTTTGCTGGTGTTTAAAAATTCAACGCCAGGCTTGACGAAGTTCTGACCATCAGTCATAACTTAACTACGGGCAACTGCGTTATTGCCCGGACAAGGGTGCAGTTTTGCAGTAATAAGGATAATAATTATGATACTAAACCATTTATGGGGCTTGTATGCCCACCCGAAAGAAGAGTGGCATACTATTGATGCCAGACACGAAAGTTTCCGCTACAGCATGATCCATATTTTATTGATCGCGCTGATCCCCTCTTTGTGTGCCTATTATTCAGCGGTGCATCTGGGTTGGAGCATCGGTGTGGGTGAAAAAATCTTTTTAACCGCCGAAAGCGCACGCTTGATGGCAGTGGCAATGTACATCGCCCTGATCGCCGGTGTCTTTGCACTGGGCTTATTAGCACATTGGATGGCCCATACCTTTGGTGCTGAACCCACTTATACTCAAACGCTGGAGCTGGCATCCTATACCTCTACGCCGCTGTTTATGGTGGGTTTAGCCGCGCTGTATCCTGAGCTGTGGTTTGTAATGATGGTTGGTCTGGCCGGGCTAGCCTATTCGGTGTATTTGCTCTATGTCGGGGTACCGATCCTGATGCATATCCCGGAAGAGCGTGGTTTTATTTATGCCAGTTCAGTGGTGACCTGCGGTCTGGTGCTGTTAGTGGTGGTACTGGCTGCCACAGCGATTCTATGGAGCTCGGGTTTTGGCCCAGCCTTTACACACTGATATTAATTAAAATAACGCAATAAGCTAAGACAAGGTATTAAGTAAAACGGCTGCCTTCGGCAGCCGTTTTTATTTTTTCAACGCAGACTGCTAATTGCAGTCCTGAGCATCGAAACGATTACTAAGCTTAACCCTCGTTATAGGTTTCCAGATGTGAGGCCATTGACATAACTGAAGCCACTTTAGCGTCGTCACTTCGCATCTGGTCCAGCCGGTTCAGGTAATCCTGGTCGATATCATTGGTGACGTAATGGCCGTCAAACACTGAAGTTTCAAAACGTTTGATATCCGGATTTTCACTACGTACTGCGGCGATCAGATCCGGCAGTGATTGGAAAATCAGGCCATCGGCACCGATGATCTGACAGATGCTTTCGACATCATGGCCATGCGCAATCAACTCATTAGCCGATGGCATATCAATACCATAGACGTTCGGAAAACGAATTTCCGGCGCGGCAGAGGCAAAGTATACTTTTTTGGCACCGGCTTCCCGCGCCATTTCGATGATCTGGCCAGAGGTAGTACCGCGGACGATCGAATCGTCAACCAATAATACATTCTTACCTTTAAACTCCTGCCAGATCGCATTCAGCTTGCGCTTTACCGATTTCTTGCGCTGCGTTTGTCCTGGCATAATAAAGGTACGGCCGATATAGCGATTTTTCACAAAGCCCTGGCGATACGGTAAACCGAGGACACTGGCAATTTCCAGCGCTGCGTCATTACTGGTTTCAGGGATAGGGATCACCACATCGATATCCAGATGCGACCACTCGCGTTTAATTTTCTCACCCAGATATTTCCCCATCGCCACGCGCGAGGCATACACCGAGATATTGTCCATCGTCGAGTCTGGCCGCGCAAAATACACATATTCAAAGATACAGGGGGTATAGCTTGGGTTTTCTGAACATTGCTGGCTGTGCAGCTCGCCCTGCTCGGTAATATACACCGCTTCACCCGGCGAAATATCACGCAGCACGGAGAAGCCATCCGCATCCAGCGCCACACTCTCTGATGCCACCATATATTCAGTGCCAGCCGGTGTTTCACGCTTACCCATTACCAGTGGCCGGATGCCGTTCGGGTCGCGGAAGGCAATAAGGCCATGACCGATCACCAGGGCGACTGCTGCATAGCCACCGCGTACCTTGCGGTGCACATTGGCAATGGCTTTAAAAATTTGCTCTGGCTCCAGCTGCATACTACTTTGCACTGCCAGTTCATGCGCCAGCACATTCAATAATACCTCGGAGTCAGAGGTGGTATTTACATGGCGGCGCGCCAGCCGGAAGATCTCGTCTTTCAGTTCATGCGCGTTGGTCAGGTTGCCATTGTGCGCCAGAGCGATACCAAAAGGGCTATTGACGTAAAATGGCTGTGCTTCTGCGGTGCTGGAAGAGCCCGCGGTAGGATAGCGAACATGACCAATACCTATTTTACCGGCCAGGCGCTGCATATGGCGGGTTTCAAAAACATCTTTAACCAGGCCATTCGCCTTGCGTAAGCGCAAGGTATTATTATCCACCGTAACAATACCGGCCGCATCCTGCCCACGGTGCTGTAACACTGTCAGACCATCATATAAGGCCTGATTGACCGGATACTTACCTACGATACCAACAATACCACACATTGAAATTTCCTCGCCGGCTAGGGCTTTTGCATAAAACTGGAATGGCTTTGCAAATACTCGAAAAACCATTCAATGATAAAACCAAATTCGGGGATCAATACCGATTGTCGCCACCAGTCACTGCTGGCAGCCGGGGTAAAGGCATCAGCGAAAAACAATAGCGCACTGACGACTAACACGCCACGCAGCGCACCGAAAATCAGCCCGAGCAGCCGATCGGTGCCAGACAGTCCCGTCGATTGCACCAGCTTGCTAATCAGATAGTTAATTAAAGCACCAACAATCAGTGCGCTGATAAACAAAATGGCGATCGCTACAGCGTTTCTGATGGTGTCGTCGGTAAGGTTAGTGAAAAAGCTGGCAAGATGCGGATAGTAAGAGCTGGCAATAAAGAAGGCGGCGATCCAGACGGT